>ERZ1031719.17-NODE-17-length-95085-cov-9.513164_pt1 | contig 95085 bp, 88 predicted proteins | sample MGYA00516702_ERZ1031719 | MGnify/ENA primary metagenome ERZ1031719 (study PRJEB33719, sample SAMN04261227) | wastewater metagenome | biome: rural village; feature: human; material: feces | host: Homo sapiens | place: El Salvador | collected 2013-01-07 ...
CTAAATAAATATATTTAATAAAATATTATGTATCAATATTTGTTGCATATACTGCGTGAGTTTCGATGAAATCTCTTCTTGGTTCAACCTTATCACCCATCAAGACATCGAACAATTGGTCACAAAGCATAGCATCTTCAATGTTAACCTTTAACAATGTTCTTGTTGCAGGGTCCATTGTTGTTTCCCAAAGTTGTTGAGGCATCATTTCACCTAGACCTTTGAATCGTTGGATTTGTAAGCCTTTTTGTCCTCTATCATCAATTAGTTTTTGAAGTTTTTCAAATGAATTGATTTCATATTTTTCTGCATCTGTTTCTAATAACAATCCGTCTGATTCTTCAATCAAGAAATCACGAATAACTGGGTATGCGTTTTTCAATTTTTTGTATTCTGAACTCTTGATGATATTTGGGTTAAGAATAACATGTTCTTCTTCGTTTAAGTGAAGCATGAATGAATATTTTGCATTTTCTGCATTATATTTAACTTCAACTTTATAATTTTCTGCTTCTGAAATATTGTAATTTTTAGCGTGGTCAATCAAGTAATGATTCAAATAATCACAAATTTCATTCATTTTAGTTTGGTTGTCAAAATCTTCAAGTTTAATATCTGAACGAATCAATCCTCTCAAGAATACTGCTGGGTACAAGTTCAAGATAGGGTTGTTGTATGAACGATAAAATTCTGACATGTTTCTAATTAGTTCTAATAATTCATCGCCTGTTTTAACATTTTTCTTATCTTTATCAGACAAGCTCAAGTTTTTAATACCACGTTCTTTCAACATTTTATCTAACACGTGTTCGTTGAATAAGTATTCAGAAGTTTTACCTTGCGTAACTTTGAATAGTGGAGGTTGAGCAATATAAACATAACCATTTTCGATTAATGGTCTTGCATATCTAAAGAAGAATGTTAACATCAATGTTCTAATGTGAGCTCCATCAACATCGGCATCGGTCATGATGATAATTTTGTGGTATCTCAATTTGTCAATTTCAACTTCCTCTTCGTTACGGCTGATTTTGATACCGAAAGCTTGAACCATTGATTGAATTTCGTTGTTGCCATAAATTCTATCAAGTCTAGCTTTTTCAACGTTAAGAATTTTACCTCTCAATGGCAAAATAGCTTGGAACATTCTGTTTCTACCTTGTTTAGCAGAACCACCAGCTGAATCTCCTTCGACTAAGAAGATTTCGCATTTTTCTGGTTCACGGTTTGAACAGTCTGCAAGTTTACCTGGAAGAGTTGAATTTTCAAGAACAGTTTTACGTCTTGTTAATTCTCTTGCTTTTCTTGCTGCTTCTCTTGCACGTTGTGCTTGAAGTGTTTTATCCAAGATTGTTTTTGCAACTTTAGGATTAAATTCTAACCATTCTTGTAATTTATCTCTAACTGCATCTTGAACAGCTCCAAGTGCTTCTTGAGAACCTAATTTTTCTTTTGTTTGTCCTTCAAATTCAGGGTTAGGAATTTTAACAGAAACAATTGCTGTCAAACCTTCTCTAACGTCTTCACCAGAAAGGTTAGAATCTGAATCTTTTAGAATGTTATTTTTTCTCGCATAGTCGTTGATAACACGAGTGATTGAGTTTCTAAAACCTGTTAAGTGTGTTCCACCTGAATGAGTGTTGATATTGTTTGCGAATGATAATACGCTTTCTTGGTATGAATCAGTGTATTGCATTGCAACTTCAACTTGTAAATCTCCAACTACTTTATCAATATAAATTGGTTTTTCGTTGATTACAGTTTTATTTTTGTTCAAAAATTCAACATAACTTCCGATACCACCTGCATAGTGGAAAGTTTCTGTTTCTTCTGAATCATGACGAGAGAAGATGATTTTCAAACCTTTATTTAAGAATGCCATTTCTCTCAATCTGTTTGCGATTACATCACAATCAATTTCTGTTGTTTCAGTAAAGATTTCTGGATCTGGCCACCAAGTTGTTTTTGTACCTGTTTTATCTGTTGGTTTTACTTTTTCAACAGGAGCAAGAGGTTCACCTCTCATATATTCTTGACGCCATACGTAACCATCTCTGGAAACTTCTACGATATATTTTTCAGATAATGCGTTTACAACTGAAGCACCAACACCGTGAAGACCGCCTGAAACTTTATAACCGCCATCACCAAATTTCCCGCCTGCGTGAAGTACTGTGTGAACAATTTCAAGAGCTGATTTTCCACTGTCTTCTTTAATATCAACAGGAATACCACGACCATTATCTTCTACAGTTACACTATTATCTTTGTGGATTGTTACATGAATATCTGTACAAAAACCAGCTAAAGATTCGTCGATTGAGTTATCTACAATTTCGTAAATACAGTGGTGCAACCCTCTTTGAGATGTTGAACCGATATACATCCCAGGTCTTACTCTTACGGCTTCCAAACCTTCCAAAACACGGATGTTACTTGCATCATATTGTTTTGTAGTATGAGTTTCAATTTGTTCATATTGAGCATCTATTTGCTCATTGATTTGTGCGTTTTCAGCTTCTTTAAGAGCTTCCAAGCCTTTATCATTTGTCATGTCTTGAGTGTTGTTATCTGACATATACTTCTCCCTAATCTATTCAAATGTAGTTATAGTATAGCACAAAAGTAGTTAAGTTAACAAATTGTTTACAATAAACGAAAGACTTGATACGTGTTTGTATATGATATAAAATAATTATTGGCTGGTCTTTTATGAATACGGATGATAGAATTAAAAATCTACTAATTTTTTCTGGAACTCCAAGTGATAGTTCAGAAGATTTTGAATATGCTGAGTTTTTCAAAAATTTTGTTGGCAAGAAGATAATTTGTGGAGGTTCTACTGCAAGTTATATTTCAAGAGAATTGAAAATTCCTATCAAAATGCCGAATGCAAAGATGAGTATTGATGGTTTGCCTCCTAGTTTTGTTATGGACGGAGTAAATCTTGTCACAGAAGGTGTTGTAACTTTATCAAAAGTTGTCGAATATTTAAAATCTGGGCGAGTTATAGGTATTGACAACCCAGCTGGGAAGTTGGTAGAATTTTTAATAGACAGTGATTTTATTAGTTTTGTTGTGGGAACAGGGCTAAATATGAATAAAATCAATGTTTTAAAGTTGAAATCAAGAAAAGAAATTATTGATGAAATTGTATTGATTTTGCAGAAAAAATATTCAAAAAAAGTTAGCGTACAGTATATCTAATAGCATAATAGGAAGGTAAAGATGGAAAAAGTCAATGTAAAAGTATGTTTAGGAACGACGTGTTTCATCATGGGTTCGGCTAATTTGCAAGAACTGATGGAAATTGTTCCTGAAAGATATGGTGATAAGGTTGATGTTTCTGGTGTTCCTTGTCTTGGTTTATGCTCTGCGGATTGGGAATTTTCAAATGCTCCATATGTAAAAGTTGCAGATGAAATTATCAAAGAAGCTACTGTAGAAAAAGTTTTAAGAGCAATTAATGAAAAATTAGAAAGTAATAATTAAGGAAAAGGAATAGGTATATGGCAGTAAATACTCCAAGACAAACTTCACATTTGAAACGTGAAATTTTAGTTAGGTTAATCAGAGCATATTTGAGTGAAAATTTTGAAGAAAATACAAGATTAATTCCTTATGATATGCGTCCAAAAGGCAGCGAAGTTCCATACCGTTGTTGTATTTATAAAGAACGTGCAGTTCTTAGAGATAGAGCAATTGCGGGGTTAGGAACATCTATTGAAGATACTGATGATAGTGTATTATTATCTGATATAGCTAAAAAAGCAGAAGAAAGAGTTCAACCTGAAGAACATCCTTTGACAGTTCTTACTACGGCTTGTAAAGGTTGTGTTCCTTCTAGAATTTTTGTAACTGACCTTTGTCAAGGTTGTGTTGCTAGACCTTGCGAAAGTGCTTGTAGATTGAAAGCAATCTCAGTTCACGATGGAAAATCTCACATTGACCCAGAAAAATGTAAAAATTGTGGTATGTGTGCTCAAGTTTGTCCATATCAAGCAATCCAAAGAATTATTGTTCCTTGCGAAAATGCTTGTCCTGTTGGAGCAATTGCAAAAGATGATGATGGTCATGCAAGAATTGATTTTGACAAATGTATTTCTTGCGGAAGATGTGTTGCAGCATGTCCATTTGGTGCAGTTCACGAAAAAAGCCAAATTATTGACATCTTAAAACAAATCAAAGAAGGTAAAAAATTAGTTGCAATGGTTGCTCCTGCATTATTTGGTCAACTTCCTTGCACTCCAAAACAATTGAAACAAGCAATTCAATCTTTAGGGTTTGATGATGTTGTGGAAGTTGCTCAAGGTGCAGATATTACAACTAAAAAAGAAGCGGCAGAATTTAAAGAAAGAATGGAAAAAGGCGATGCCTTCATGACAACTTCTTGTTGTGCTGGTTACAATGAACTTGTTGATAAACATATTCCAGAGTTGAAACCATTCCGTTCAGAAACAAAAACTCCAGCTTATTATACTGCTGAAATAGTTAAAAAAGAAAATCCAGATGCAGTTACAGTGTTCTTTAGCCCTTGTGTAGCTAAGAAGCGTGAAGCATTGCAAAACGCTAATATTGATTATGTTTTGAATTACGAAGAATTAGGTGCATGGTTTATTGCAATGAATGTTCAATTATCTGATTGTGGAGAATCTGAGTTTAAGGTTGAATCTTCAGCAGAAGCAAGAAACTTCGCTGTTACAGGTGGAGTTGCAGGTGCAGTTAACGCATTATTAGAAGAAGGCGAAAAAGCTACTCCTGTTGTAATTGATGGACTTGATAAACAAGCTGTTCGTGATTTGAAAAAGTATGCTAAAAATGGCAAATGCGATTTAGGTAACTTAATTGAAATCATGGCTTGTACTGGTGGTTGTTTGGGCGGTTCAAGTACTATCAATGCTTACAAACCAGCTTTGAAACAGTTGACTAATTATGTTAAAGAAAGTCCTGAAATTAAGGATGTTATCAAAGATTAATTTTGATGAAAATAGTATTAAGGGTTGAAGGGTTTAATATTCTTCAACCTTTTTATTCAATCATTTATATGATTACAATGTTTGAATTTTTATGGTATTTTTTTATTATGAGTAATACGTTAAAAATTATATTATTTGCAATATTTGCATTTGGGTTATTTTGTGTGGCTGTACTTGGCTTATCAAAGGTCAAAGTTGATGATTTTCATAAAGCTGCGGTTATTTTTGTGGTCGATTCATCTGCTTCAAATCAGAAGCGATTACCAGAACAGAAGAGAGCCATTAGGCAATTGTGTTCAATGCTTGATCCAGAGGATCAGATTAAAATTCTTCGGGTATCTCAAGATGCTTATATTATTTATGAAGGTTCTCCACAATCAAGTGCCGAAGTTAGAAAGTCAATGGAAAAATTTACACAGTTTGACTCAAAAGAATACGGTACTGCTTATGGTTTGTCTTTGAAAAAAGCTTTTAATCACGCAATAAATATGCACAAAGAAGGTTATGTTCCATCTGTTGTTGTTATTGGTGATCTTGAAAATGAAGGTGATGTTTCAAAACAAATTAATTGGAATACTCTTCCTAGTGAAGTTGCTCAAGTTAAAAAACAAACTGGCAATTTTTCAATGATGTTTTTGTTTGCCGATCCAGAAAAATTGGATGTTGTTAAAGAAAGATTAACTCCAGTTTTAGGGGAAAAAGACCTAGTGATAGGTACTGAAGCAAATTCAAATAAAGCGTTGAGAAACTTTTTAACTTCTATAGGTAGATAAGCATATACTGGAGATACGATGAGAGTTGTTATAGAACATTTTGAAAAATCCAAAGTTTTTGAGGATAAGCATAATATTACAATCGGGAGAGATGAATCTTCCGATTTTGTAATAAATAATCTTGCTGAAAATATTGAAATTAAGTTTATTTATAATGAAAAATTTAAAAACTATGTGTTGATAAATTCTTCTGGTTCTAGTGATGTTTTGGTTAACAATAGAAATTTTTCTAAAGTTTTAACTCCTGCTCATTTCTTTTTGGAAGTGAAAGGATTGAATGGAAAAATTAATGTTGAAATTGACACTGAACAAAATCATCATTCAGAAGTTAAAAATAACCAAACACAATCTCAAAATATGGAACAAAATAACGCTGAGGGGGCTAACACAATGATAAAAACGATGTCATCAACAAACGCTAATGATATTTTTAATAATGATGTAGAAAAAAATAGAATTGCAATTATTAAAGAAATTGGATACAAAATAACAGAATTGAAGGGTTCTATTTGGTCTGCAAATATTACGAATTTACTTTTGAACGCATCTATCTTTATTTTGTCTGTTGTATGTTCGTTTGGTGTAACTAACTTTTTGTTAGGTCTAAAAATAGATAATTCTAGCTCTGTCTTGAACTTAACAACTAATGCAGGATTTTTGGTTGCAATTTCAGCAATCGTTCTTGCTGTTTCTTTGATTATGAAGCATGGTGTATATTCATTGCTTGATTTTAATAGTTCTAAAAAATATGGTGAAACTGATATTGCTCAAAAGTTTATTACAGGTGTTTCAGCAATATTTATGTTTGTAATTTATATAATCAATTTATTTTATTATAAAGAAATCCCTGGATTTTTCGGGGCATCATTCTTTATTTCATTGTTGTTTGCTGGTGCATTAGCCACTGTATGTGTTGCGAGTGGTTATTTCAAATTTCAATTGAAAAATTACAATCAACAATTGACAAATTGTGAATATAGAGAAGATTTTGAAAATGTTATGAAACGTTACCGTTCAATGATTAACACTTTTGTCAACCAATTGAGCCAAAATAGAATTGCTACTGTAAGAGGTAGCCTTTTAAACAACCAATTAAAGATGATTGTGGAAGTTTTTATTGGTTTGTTAACAGCACCATTCTTGGCTTATGGTGTTTCTAACACTTTGGCTAGTTGTTTCCCAGAGGCTGCGAGCTGGGTTAGAGTTTCTGGTTTAAGATTTAGCCCTATATTTTTGGTACTTGCAACATTTTTGATTATTTTTGCATTCTTCTCATTTGTAAGAGCATTTACTATTTCTAAACAAATTAAAGGTTCAGAAATTATCAAATTTGATGGTTTTCATGATTATAACAGCCATGGTGTAACTGTTTATGGTTTAGATTCTATGCATAGCTTAGGTAAAGAAAAAAATACTGTAATGTTTATTGCTTGTTTCATCATTTTGATTGAGTTTACAATGAACGTTTCATACTTCATTACAGAAATTGGTGGTGATATTCAAGGTATGTTCTTGAGTTTTGTTACAGCTCTTGTTCCTACTGCCTTATTGATTGCAGAAACTCACCTTTTGAGTTCAACAATGTGTAAAATCAATAACTACAATGAATTGTTGTCAATGTTAGATTAGTACAAATTATGAATAAAAAGAATTTTTTAATAGTTGGAATAGTTTTGTTTGTTTTGTTGACGCTTATTGCAATGTCAATGGATGTTTCTCAGCGTAAAAAAGTTTCATTTACAAATCAGAATTTGGCTTTGAATAATGAAAATCCAAATATTGAAAGCAAAACTACAAATGTAAATTCCACTAATTCAAAATTCTCTAATAAAAATATCTCAACAGATAATACTGGAGTAAATCTTCAAGGGACTGGCATGAAGTTAAGTGGCTCAAAGGTTAAATCTGAAAGAACAGATATAGATTTTGAACCGTTTGACAATCAAAATACAAATTATAGTAGTCAAAATACATCAAGTGATAATCAAAGTAATTATTATAAAAGTTTTGATGATTTCAAAAATCGTAAACAACGTTTAGAAAACGCAAGAAATCAGATTAACAATGTTTCTCCAAGGTCGAATAATCAACGAACTTCAAGATATGTTGTAAAAAATATTGACTGGAGTACTTGGAAAAGTGAATTTATCAATAAGATTTTAGATGAGAGTATGAGTATTACATCATTGGATGATTATGGTGTTGGAACTTGGTTTTACTATTCTTTTGTTGTAACTTCCGATGGTGCAATAAAAAATGTAATAGTGACTTCGCCATATCTGAGTGATGAGGATAAGCAAAGGATAAAGAATCTGATTAAAAGTAATGAATATCAAGACATCACGATATTCCCAGCAAATTCAAGAAGAGTTACATCAAAAGTTGATGCAGTTGTTATGCTAGGTAATAGCGAAAAGAAATCAAACCCATCAGATTTTAACGATATAGAACGTATTAAAATGTCATTGCCTTAATAGGTTAATAAATTTATAAGTTGGTTAAATTAATTCCCTCGCCCTATGGGAGAGGGGGCTATTAATCTAGTTGGTGTAATGAAATATAATAGAACAGTCATTCTGAGCGAAGGAAGAACCCAGCTGATTTTAATTAGTGGTTTGTGTTGTTACGCCGACAAAAATTTCTAAAATTATTTATATTGTTTTTTGCCAATATAATCTTTCCAATAAGTTCCATGACCTGTTGGGCTGATATCATGAATTGCATAGTATGTACAAGTTATTCTTTCCGTAGAACAATGGTCTTTATTGTCCTCCACGCTATAAGTTCCGCCAGCAACTCCCCAACCACTGCTATAGTTATTATCTTTGTGAGGTTGTCCTTCAGGGATAATGTGTCCATCTGTAGTGAAAATGAATGAAAATATATCAATCCCAAATGTGTTTGGCTTATCTTTTCCATTCAAGTCAACACATAATCGAGGTCCGTTGTAGCCATACTTGGGAGGGTCATCAAAAGAAAAATATTTTCCTCCTATGTCAAAGTTCAATCCTCCATATACAGAAGAATCACATGGTAAAGTTTTTGCAGAACCTTTTAGGGTATAAGTTTTGTATGGTTGTGCATTAACACTATTGGAATTTCCATCATCATCCTTTATTGTCCAATTCCAATCAGAATATTTTGTAACTCCCTTTATATATTTTGGTAATTCTGCTGTAAAATCTTTTGCATTTCCTTTTTCTATGTATTCATTTGCAACAAAATCTGGAATAGATGTGTCATTGTCGTCCATAAATTGCATGCTGACTTGGTTCCACTCCGAATAAGTCTTTTTTAATTGAGCTTGGAGTTCTTTATTGCGGATATTTGTTGACAATGTTGGAATTGTCATTGCTGCGACAACACCAATTATTCCTAGTGTAATCAAGACTTCTGCTAGTGTAAAACCTAAATGACGACAAGTTTGACGCAACATATCCGCTCCTTTTCTACTGGATATTATCCAGTAAGATTATGTTAGCATTTCCAGTAAAATTGTCAAATGAACGAAGCAGAATTTTACCAAAAATTAGGACGTCAAATTAAATTTTTGAGAGAAAATGCACATTTAACCCAAGAAAAACTTGCCGAAAAATCTGGAATAAGTCTTGATTATTTGGGGAAAATAGAAGTTAACATAAATAAACCAGGATTAAAAACCCTTTTAAAAATTGCGAATGCACTAAACTTGCCAATTAAAAAACTTTTTGATTTTTAATAAAAGTTTTTTAATAACAGGCTTGATATTTATAAGAAAGAAAAATTTAAAAATTACGCATTTGTGAGAATATCAAATATTTTTATGTCGGATTAGTAAATCCGACCTACATGATTATTTTCCCTCTCCGATGGGACACTAGCTGAACCGACGAAATGAAATTGAGTCGTGTGAAACAGCGTGCCGTATGACTGAGGGATTAAGGGAGAGGGTTAATCAAAATATTATAAGTTTGAGATACTTCGCTCCACTCAGAATGACGAATTAATTACATAAAGAACTCAATGCCTTTGTGCCATAGTGTCTTAATGCCTTTTGTAACGAACCTATTCCCTTATTTCCTTCTTCCTTTTCCCTCTTTAATAGACTTATCCACTTATAGACCTATAGACTTTTCCAATAAAATTTGTCCACTAAATATAGGATATTATTAGGATATATTTAAGTTATTATATAACTATGGATATTTCTAACCCACAAGAAGAAGATAAAGATTTAAAGTCTGTCGGTTTAGAGTTAATGTTTATGACTCCTGAAAAATGTAATTCCGAGGACGGTATTACTGCGGTTGAACTTGCAAAACGAGTAAATCTTCCTGTGGAGATTGTGAAAAAAAAGTTAAATATTTTAAAAGAGAAAGATATTGTCAGGGTTAAAGGCATAAATCCAAAATATTGGAAGTTTAATGAATATAATTTTCAAAGAATGGATGAAGATGATGAAACTTATATGCTTTTGTGCAGTTTTGATGATGTTGATTTTGACAAATATTTTTCGTATTAAAATTGAAAATTTTTGTATAAATTTAAAATCAAGTATGTTATTATAAAAAAGAGAACTACACTACAAGGAGCGAATATGGCATCAAGTACGAACCAATTGTTAAAACCAGTAACTACCAAAAGAAATTCGGCTGGAAATATTGAAATAGGCGGATGTGATGCTGTTGAATTGGTTCAAAAATATGATACTCCTTTGTACGTGATTGATGAAGCTACTTTACGTTCTATTTGTAGAGATTATAAAAAAGCTTTTGAAAAATATCCAAAAACTCATATGATGTATGCTTCAAAAGCTCTTTGTACAAGTGCTATTTCAAAAATTTTAGATGATGAAGGCTTTGGATTTGACACTGTTTCAGGTGGCGAAATTTACACTGTTTATAAAGCTGGTGTCGATATGAGCCATGTTTTGTTTAATGGTAGTAATAAATCTTATGATGAATTAAGCCTAGCACTTGATTTGGGTGTAGGAAGAATTTCTGTTGATAATTTCTTTGAATTAGCTTTGCTTAACGAAATTGCTCAAAGTAAAGGTTCGGTTGTTGATATTCTTTTGAGAATAACTCCAGGAATTGAATGTCATACTCATGAATATATTCAGACTGGTCATTTAGATTCTAAATTTGGTTTTGATTTAACTCAAATTGATGAAGCGGTGGAATTGATTGTAAATGAGTATAAGAATATTAGATTACATGGACTTCATGCACATATAGGTTCGCAAATTTTCGAAACAAGTATTTATCCAGATGAGATTGAAATTTTAGTAAGAGAAATTGCAAGATTGGATGAAAAATTTGGGCTAAAACTTGATGAAATCAATATTGGTGGGGGATTAGGTGTAAAATATACCGAAAAAGATGTTCCTCCTTCCACTTATGAAATTGGAGCGCTTATTGTAGATAAATTGCACGAAGTTGTAGAAAAGTATAATATAGAACCCCCAACTGTATTTTTGGAACCTGGTAGAAGTATTATTTCAACTTCTGGTGTAACTTTATATACGATTGGTAGTTCAAAACAAGTTCCGAAAGGTAGAAAATATATTGCAATTGATGGCGGTATGGCAGATAATCCTCGTCCATCAATGTACCAAGCTGAGTATTTGGCTGAAATTGCAAATAAAAAAGAAGATGAAAGTTTGGAAAAAGTAACCGTTGCAGGAAGATTTTGTGAATCTGGTGATATTTTGATTAAAGAAATTGAATTGCCAAATCCAGAAGAAGGAGATGTTCTTTGCGTTTATAATACTGGAGCTTATAATTATTCAATGGCTTCAAATTATAACCGAGTTCAAAAACCTGCGATGGTACTTGTAAATGATTCTCAATCTGATATTATTGTAAAGAGAGAATCTTTGGATGATCTAATTTCGCACGATGTAATTCCTGATAGGATGAAAAAATGATAAACAATTTATTTTCAATATTTCAAAATTTTATTAACTCTTGGCCTTTATATTTGAAGGATACTTTGGGCTGGAAAAATATTTTTGAAGTATTGATAATTGTTTCTATATTAATGGTTTTTTACCAAAAATTTATTCGCAATACGCATTCTGAAAAGTTTGTAAAAGGTGCAATTGTTTTGGTATTTATGTGGATAATAAGCGAACTTTTAATTGCTTTAGATTTGACAATTATTGGTGGATTTTTAAAATCTATCGTTATTTTTGTTGCGTTAAGTTTGATTGTAATTTTCCAACCAGAACTTCGTAGATTTTTGGGTTATTTAGGGCAAATTGATTTCTTCAAAAAACTTTTCTATAACGAAAAGAAAACTGTTGATAATAAATCAATTGACGTAATAAAAGAAATTATTGAAGCTGTAAAATATTTGTCAAAATCTCATACGGGAGCGTTAATCGTGTTCCAAAAAGATTTGAGCAATACTTATCACGATGTTGGAACAATTCTGAATGCGGATGTATCTACTGAGTTGTTATTGACAATTTTTCACATAAACACTCCACTTCATGATGGGGCGGTTGTAATCAATGGTTCTAAAATTATATCAGCAGGGGTTTTGTTACCTTTGACTGATGATCCAAAGCTTAGCTGGAAATATGGAACTCGTCATAGAGCAGCAATTGGAATGACTGAATCTAGTAATGCAGCTTGCTTGGTTGTGTCAGAAGAAACGGGTGATGTTTCAGTGACAATGGATGGGACTTTGAAGAAGTATGATGATATTCCAACATTAAAAGCTGATTTGGAAAATATTCTTGGTTATAAAAAAACTGAAGATGAAGTAAAGAAGCCAATTTTTAATTTGGAAAAACTTATTACATTAAAGAAAAACGAGAAATAATATGGAAAAAAGTGCAGAAGTTTCGAAATTCTCAAAATTTATGAAATGGGTTAAAAATCTTTTATTTTTAACTATTGGTGCAATTATTACAGCTTTTGCATTAGAATCTTTTTTAGTTCCAAATAATATCATTGATGGCGGAGTAATCGGTATTTCAATGATTGTGAGCCATATCACAAAATTGAATTTAGGGTTGCTAATTCTAATTATTAACACTCCATTTATTATTATGGCCTTCAAGAAAATGGGAGCGAAGTTTGTTGTTCAGACGGTGTATGCAAACATTATCTTGGCGGTGTTTTTGAATTTATTCCATCATTATAAAGTTACTGGAGATTTGCTTTTATCAACAGTTTTTGGTGGAATAATATTAGGTTTTGGTGTTGGTGTGATTTTAAAACACGAAGGCTCTTTAGATGGAACTGAAATGCTTTCACTCGTTGTAGCGAGAAGATTTGGCTGTTCAGTTGGAGAATTTATTATGGGGATAAATGTTTTCATTTATCTTGCTGCGGGTAAAGTTTTCAGCTGGGAAAGTGCAATGTATTCCATTATGACATATTTTATTGCATCAAAAGTTATTGATATGGTTATGGAAGGTTTGAATAGTTCTAAATCTGTTAGAATTATTAGTGATGAAGCTACTGCTATTGGACAAGCCTTGATTGAAAAATTGGATATTAGTGTTACTTATTTGCAAGGTATAGGTGGATATACGGGTCAAGATAAGGATTTAATATATTGTGTTATTTCTCGTCTTGAACTTCCTAAAATGCTTGATATAATTAAAGAAATTGATTCTAACGCCTTTGTTTCAGTTGTTGATGTTCACGAAGTATATGGCGGAAGATTTAAAAAATAATCGGTTGATAAAATTTAACATATAGACAATTCTCGCAAAATATAATATACTTGGGTAAGTTAGATTGACTCAACTATATAAAAATAAAAGAAGAGATAGAGGATAATAAAATGGCAAAACATAGTGATACAGTTCCGATAGAAGTAACAATTTTAACCGCTGACCATGATATTAAGGGTGTGGTTCACGTATCAAAATATACAAATACAAATAGAGAACTAACTGACCTTTTGAATGACAGAGAAAGAAGATTTTTGGCTGTTACGAATGCAGAAATTTATCCTCGTGTTGGTAATCAATCTCCTCGAAGATATAACTTCTTAGAAATTCATATGGATTATGTTCTTATGGTTCACCCAACAACTCAAGCAGTGTTCAAGGATTCTGGAAAAACACAAGAAGATATTTCAAGATTTAGAGAACTTCGTTTGAAATTGAACCAAACAAAACCATTCTAAGTTGTAATAAAAATTTGATTTAAAAAGGCATCCAAGAAATATTCTCGGATGCCTTTTAAGTGTGTCTGGTTATGAAAAATAAAAGCAGGAAGTATTACCTCCCTGCTCTATTAGACTAATTACTTAACTGTAAGTTTTTTTACAGAGTCTTTTGTTTCATATAATTTTGGAGCTTCAATTTTCAAAACTCCGTGTTCAAGTTTAGCTTCTGTTTTTTCAATATTAATTTCTTGAGGAAGATAAACAGATCTAGCAAATTCACCATATTTGAATTCTGATTTTTTGAAGAATTTGTTATCTTCTTTCTTTTCTTCTTCTTTTTTAGCTCTGATAGTGATGTAATTTTTTTCAACATCAATATCAAGATCTTCTTTTTTTACGCCAGGCAATTCGGCTCTTATGTCATATTCTTTATCTTTGTCTGTAACTTCGACAGGCATTGATAATTTATCCATATCTTCTTCGTATCCATAATCTGGATAATAATTGTCAAAATGTCTGTTTAAAATAGAACTAATTTCATCGTTTACTGATTTAATAAAATTATCAGGTGCTTTCTTTAATAAAAATCTCATAATACACTCCTTTCGATTTCCTTTAGTACCTACTTATTAACTACACTTATATTATTTATCTATTTTGCATAAAACCCTTCTTTTTTAACCAAAAATTAACAATCTTAAAAATCCCTTCGGAGGCTTTTATTTTCGGGGTTTTGTTGTGCTAGAATATTGATATGATAATAGATTTAATTAAATCTGTATTTTATGAATTTTTATCATATTTTGTTCCAGAAAGAATGACATATGAAATTACTGGGAGTTGTAAAAAATGTGGCAAATGCTGTAATTATATGTACAGTGTTGACACTTATACTGAAGAAGAATTTAAGATTATGCAAAATATTTTCCCAACATATAAAAGATTTTATATAAAAGGGAAGGATGAATTTGGGAATTTAATTTTTGCGTGTAAACTTGTCACTCCAGATGGATTATGCTCTGATTATAAAAACCGCCCACGAATGTGTAGAAAATATCCAGTCAAGCGAATTTCTTATCCTGCAAAATTACACGATGGTTGTGGGTATAAAGTTAATATCAAGCGTTTTGAAGATTATTTAAAAAAGTAGAATTTTTAGAACTGAAAATCTTCGTCATTAACTTCTCTTAAAAAATTTGTCCAGCTATTGTAATATTCTGCAAGAGCGTAGGTGTAGCCGACAATGATAGATTTGTAAGATTGTTTCATTACAATTAGAGCAGTAATATCAGATTTTCCGTGTTCATAAGACTTTTTAGATATATCAATAAGCTTGCCAGAACTTACCAAAATTTTTGATTCGTAATATTTAAGATTTTCACCTGCGGTTAGAAATTTTTCATACGCTGATTTAATATCTTTTTCAGCCTTATTTTGTACAGAATTATATTTTAATTCAGCTTGTTGAAGTTTAAGAGTTGCATTTTTGATTTCTGGAGAATAATTGTAAAAAAGTGGAATGTTTACTATGCTTCCTCCGAGATATCCTCCGCTATTAAATCTTCTATCGTCTGTGTGTAGTGGCATTTGGTAGGCATATCCCCCGACTATTTCAAGGTCAGGAATTTTTTGACGAGCTATAACTGTTAAGTTTTTTTCTGCAACATCTATTTCTTGTTTTGCAATTTGTATATCATATCTGTTTGCTAGAGCTTTTTCTTTTATTTGTGCAAATTCTGGGAAATTTGTATTTGGTGAAGGAGTTTGCATTTCCTCAAAATTGTTTTCTTCTGCAAAAATATTATCTGTACTATCGTAAGTTATACCGTTTGGGTCATTTATAATTTTGTTGAAATCAAGAAGAGCACTCTTAACGTTAACTTTTGCAGTGTTAACTTGTGTAATCATTTGATTGAGTGCAATTTCTGCTTGAATGATATCTATTTCTGGCACGGAATGAGTTGCGGTTCTTTTTTGTGCAATTGTTAATAATTCTTTTTGCAAAACTTGTTGCTGTTCTAGGGTCTCAAGAATTGATTTTGTTGCTACAAGGTTTATGTATGCTTCTCTGACATCCATTTTTAGGTCAAATTTTGTGTAACCAACATTTTTTTCTACAAGTTTGAGATTAGATTCTGCCAAGTTTTTTCGTGCTTTTCTCTTGGCAATTTCTACTGTTTGGCTCAAGCCTAATTGTCTTGGTTCAGTCCAGCCAGAAGCTCCGAAGTTGTAGAATGCATCAAATGATGGATTTTGCAATCTGTTTGCTGCTTTTATGTTGTTCTTTGCGATATTAATATCAATTTGTGCAGCTTGTAAATCAATATTATTCTTGATTGCAGAGTTCATAGCCTCTTCAAGGTCAACTTTTTTGACATCTTCAATAGCGAAAACGGCGTTATGACAAAACAATATTAATAAAATTACTAAGAACTTTTTCATATCGAGGTTTATTATACCATAAATTATTATCCTATATTTGTATGTGTAAATATTTTCTAATTAAGATTATAATCTCCCTATGAGCAATATATTTAAAAATATAAAATATTATCTTCTTTCATTGAAAGAAAAGAATTTGAGAGAAAAATTAAAAAATACCACAAAAACTAGTTTCTCTAATAAAACTTCTAAAACTATTATTGGTTCAGGCAGTAATCTTACGTTGAATTCTGAAACTAGAAAGTTGATTGAATCAGCTAGAGAAAATGTTTCTGCAATAGTTAAACAGGTTGATTGCAATCCAGAAAAACTTTTGGAGTATATAAAAGCTGCAAATACTCCAGTCTATAAGATAAATAATGCAGATAAAATTTTAGCATTGCTAAAAGAAGAAGAAGGTTTAATTACAGAACAACATGGACTTAGGGCCTTATATCTTTCGATTTGTGTAGGTCGAGGGTTTAGTTTAAAAACTCCACCAATGTTTGTAATGCGAGAAGGTGTAATTGATAAATATTACATGTTACATCATTTTTACCGTTGGTATTCATTGAAATCAGACCTTCCAGGTTTTGAATATGAAGTTCAGCAGAAGTTCAAACGATTTTTGATTGATAATTCTCCATCAGCAATTAGAAAATTCTCAATGGAAGATATAATATCTCTAAAAGAAGCTATTGCTCGAGATCAGGAAGCAACAGATTTCGTACTGAAATATACAAAATCCGTAGATGGTTCAAAAAATGTTCTTGATAAAATCAAGAATGAAGGCGGAGCATCGGTGTAGGCTAAAAAAGTCTATATGCTAATATGTTGAAAATTCTATAAGTTGGTTATTGTCGGCGTGGCAACGCCGACCTACATTTTTTGAGGTAATAGGGAATAAGGAAATAGGGGAATAAGTTCGTTACATTTTACTTACTCCTCTCCTTGGGAGAGGTTAGGGAGAGGGTTTGATTGAGTAAAAGTTATGTAGGTCGGCTTTACTAACCCGATATTTAAAATTATTCTATTATAACCATTTTTTCTACCAATCTATCCAATTGTAATAATAAAATATTCGGGATATAATTGTAAAGAAATAAAAAGTGAAAATTATTTCCACTTTACAAAATAAATATTGTTTGTTATAATCAAGCATGTAAAAAGATAAAATTCACACAGAGAAAGGTGGTTAAATATGAAATATGTATGTACAGTTTGTGGTTGGTCAACAGAATCAGATAAAGCTCCAGAAAAATGCCCTTTATGTGGAGCAACAACATTTAAAGAAATATCAGGCGGAGAAAAAGTTTACGCTTGTGAACATAATGTAGGCGATGGAAAAGTTGAAGATGCTGAAATCATGGAAGGTTTGAGAGCAAACTTCAACGGTGAATGTACAGAAGTTGGTATGTACCTTGCAATGGCAAGAGTTGCTGAAAGAGAAGGATATCCAGAAGTTGCTGAAGCTTACAAAAGATATGCTTTTGAAGAAGCAGAACACGCAGCTAAATTTGCTGAATTACTAGGTGAAGTTGTAACAAATTCAACTAAGAAAAACCTTGAAATGAGAGCAGATGCTGAACAAGGTGCTTGCGAAGGTAAATTGGCTATCGCTAAAAGAGCTAAAGAATTAGGCTATGATGCAATCCACGATACCGTTCACGAAATGGCTAAAGACGAAGCTCGTCACGGTAGAGGTTTTGACGGTCTTTTAAAAAGATATTTTAACTAACTTGTTTTAAATATCTAATAATTTTTGAAAACTTGGCGGAATGGGTTAACCTTTTCGTCAAGTTTTTTATTTACTCCTAATCATTAAGTTGGTTGATTAATTCTAAAGATAAATGTAAGATAAGAGTACAATTAAGAGGGAGAATGATATGGAAAATAATGTTGAAACAAACAAAAATTCATGGAAGAGTGCATCTATTATAATTTTGGTTGTAATAGGGTTTGTACTTTCTATTGAACTTGCGAAAATATATTATAGTGCAAATTTTGACCAATATGCTTTGCCAAGTTTTTGTTCTATAAGTGATTTTGTAGATTGTGATGGTGTTGCAAAGACAACTGAATCACAGTTCTTAGGTGTTCCTCTAGCTTATTGGGGAATTTTATTGTACTCATTTATTTTATTGTTGATGGGTGCAGATAAATTGAAAAATATTAAACTTTTTAAATTTATGGAAGTGTTTAAAAATAAATATCATTATATTGCATCATTAGGACTTATTTCATTTGTAATTTCTATGATTTTACTATGTGTAAGTTTATTTGGTATCAAAAAATTATGCTTGTTATGTGCTTGTACATATGTATTAGATTTGTTGATAGGTTTGGTTGCAGTTGTAGGAATTAAAGGTTCATTCTTTGGTGCAATAAAACAAAGTTTCTTAGATTTTATGGAAGCATTAAAGCCTATTCCATATAGAGTTGCTTTTGTTGTTGTAATGGTTTGTGCTTGCGGATTTTTAGGATGGACTTATACAAGTGCAAAATTCTCTCCAGCATTGAGTTTCAGTAGAGAATATTTAAAATTTACAAAACCTATCCCAGAAAATATTGCTCCGAAAGGCAATGTGTTGGGTAGTGATGCAAAAGATGCAGTTGTTTTAGAAATTTATTCAGACTATAAATGTCCAATGTGTTCTGCTTGTAACCATATGTTGGCTCAAATTGTTAAAGAATACAAAAACTTGAGGATTGAACATCACGCAATGCCTCTTGATACTCAATGTAATAAATATTTGGAACAAGAATTTCACCATGGCTCTTGTATAATGGCTCAGTATTCCGAAGCAGCTCAAATGCAAGGTAAATTCTGGGAAGTAAATACTTTATTTTTCGATAAAAAACCAACTACAGAAGATGAAGTTCTTGATGTTCTAGAAAATTCTGGTTTAAATCTTGATATGGACAAGATGAAAAAAGATGCTCATAGTACAGAAGTTAGAGATATGATTAATAAAGATATTGATTACGCTGTTGCAAATAAACAAATTGGTACTCCATCATTAAAAATGGGTGACGAATTTGAAATGGGTATCAAAGGTTACCACGAATTGAAAAAATGGGTTGAAAAACATGGTGCAGAACCTTCAAACAAATTGTTCAAATAAAAAGATTTTGCTGCATGCTTGTTGCGGTATATGTTCAGGTTATCCCATATCTTATTTACAGGATATGGGATATTCTGTTGTAGTTTATTTTTACAATCCGAATATTTTCCCTCTTGATGAGTATGAAAGACGTTTAGAAGCAGAAAAGACTTTATGTTCTCATTTTGGGTGTGAACTTATTGTTGGAGAATATGAGCCAGAGGTTTATTATGATTATGTGGTAGGGTTAGAAAATGAGCCAGAAAAAGGCAAAAGATGCGATAAATGTTTTGAACTTCGACTTCGAAAATCCGCAGAGCTTGCAAAATCGATGGGGATAAATGAATTTACGACATCAATGGTAATAAGTCCGCACAAAAATTATGAAAAATTAACTGCAATAGGGAATTCTATTGCAGAAGAGTTCGGTCTAACTTATAATTCAACAAATTTTAGGAAATCGGACGGGTTTTTGAAAACCAATAATATTTCAAAATCTTTAAACTTGTATCGACAAAACTACTGTGGTTGTAAATTTGCAATGCGAAATTCGTAATATCATTCATTTGGATTATGACGTGTAAAGAATAATATCATATAATATCCTTGACATAGAAGGTAAAATTATTAAAAATTTCTAAAAGAGGATAAGATAATGAAGAAGAAAATCGGGTTATTATTAGCAACAGTTATGGTTTTGAATACCGCAATTGCATCAACTGCGTATGGTTGGACAAATCCATTGAAAAACTATAATTTATACGAAGATACTCACCCGTCTAGTAATGATGAAAGTGCGATGGAACGTGATAACGTTATGAGTGAATATTATTCAAATTCACTTGCAGGGCAAGATAGCACTGATTATGTTCCAGCGACAGTTCCTAGTTATGGTTCTGAAAGTGAATCTAAGCAGGTTGAAGTTCCGCAAAGACGTAACGACTACTTGAGAGAATCTTCTAGAAAAGTATATTCAACTGGTCAACCAGGGTGGTTGTCAGAACCTTCTTTTTATTCAAATCCTACTTTAGCAAGTATAAAAACTAAATATCACAAGAGTAATTTTGCTGGATGCTTACAAGAATGTATTTCATATGTAAAACTTCATCCATCTGATACATTAGGATATTATTACTTGGCAATGTGTTATGCAAAAGTGAGTGATAAAGAAAATGCAATCAGAGCATACGAAAAAGTTATTGCATTGAATGACAATCCAATGATTGTAAAATATGCAACAAATGGTCGTAACTGTGTAATGGGTTCTGATGATGCTAAATGTTATCAAGATGTAAACGTTCCAGAACTTATTTATCCATATGCTGATGTGGCAGAAAGCGTTGCTGATTTGACACCAATCGACCCACAAACATTGGTTAATAGAAATCTTACTCAATTACAATCAAAATTATCTCCTGCTGAAAAGAAAGAAGAAGATAATAACGATCCAAATGCAAAAGATAAAGATAAAAAGAAAATCAATTTACCATTTGGTCAACAAGATGCGAAGTTGGATGCTTTCATAAATGCTCCATACGGAAACGGTTTGTCTCCTGATTTAAACAAACAATACCAACAACTTCAATTGAAAAAGATTCAACAAAATCTTAACAATGAACAATCAACAACAGATGATTCAAATGTTTTGAAAAATATTCACAACTTTGACAATCATAAAACTGATTCAGGAGAAATAAAACTTGCTTATGCAACACAAAATGAGATGGAAAGTTATACTAAAAGTCCTGAATATCTTCAGTCACAAAAAGAATTAGAAGAGTTGAGAGTTTTGTTTGGCAATGACAATTCTTCAAAATCATCAGATGATGAAATGATGAATATGTTGATGACTGGAAATGGTAAAAACTTGTCACCTGAAGTTATTCAAGCTATGATGCAAAAATCTATGATGACAGATTTTACTTTATAGATAACAATAAAATAAGATAAAGATTTATGACAGTTGAATATGAACAGATAAAAGAGAAATTTTTATCAGGTAAGCTCGATGGGTGTGAAACATTCTTTGAAAAGAACGGGTTTTATACTGAGGCTGGTTACTGTTATATAATCTTGGATGAATTGGAAAAAGCCCGAGATATGTTCAATCGGGCTTTAATTTCTGATATACGAGCTCATTGGGGGCTGATATTGTTACAAATGTTGGGCGGAAAAGTTACTTTGAACCCAACTTATTTTGAAATAAGAAATTTTTTAGAATTAGATTTGAGTATTTTTATTAGATATTACAAAGCTGGTTATATCAATGAAATTCTTAAATTTGCAGATTTTATGGCGTATTATAATCCTGAGTGTTACAAATATATAGGAAGAGTTTTTTGGGCAAATAATTTTATTCCAGCTGCGATGTTCTTTTTGCGAAAGGCAAAAGATAAGTATTACAATGATCCAGAATTGCACTATTTGATTGCATATATTGCCTATCATAATGATAATGATTTGAAACAATCAGAAAAATCATTAAAAACTTGTTTGGAGATATTACCTAAATATGCTCCAGCAGAGGCTTTATTAAGGGTAATAAAAAATAAAAGTTGATAAATTTGTAATTAGATTTGCATAGCCAAATTGATATTTGACTAAACCTCCATCATGTAAACCATTTTTAACATGTCCCTTGCAAAAATGTATTTTTGGGATAGAATTGGGATATATAAGTGACAAAAACTAGCTAGAAAAGGAAAATAAATCATGGCAAAACATTGTGAAATATGCGGAAAAGCTCCAATTAAAGCAGCTAAATTGACTTTCTCTCACAAACAAATCGTTCATACTCAAGAACCTAACTTGCAATCAGTTAAGGCTGTTGTAAACGGTACTACAAAAAGAATTAGAGTATGTACTTCTTGTTTAAAAGCAGGTAAAGTTCAAAAAGCTTCTGTATAATAGAGTTTTTTACAATTAAAGATTAAAAAAGAGAATTACTTCGGTAGTTCTCTTTTTATTTGCGTAGTTTTGTAAACTCTTCTAGTAGTTATCAGATTTTGTGGTAAGATACTACTAAAAAAGGAGCTTAGAATTATGTATTATCAAGGATTAATTAACAGATATAGAGAGTTTTTACCAGTTGATGATTCAACACCAGTTGTTACACTTAACGAAGGTAATACCCCTTTAATTAAAGCGGATAATTTGGCAAAAAAGATTGGTGTTGATGCAGAAATTTATTTGAAATTTGAAGGTTGCAATCCTACTGGTAGTTTTAAAGACCGTGGTATGACAATGGCTGTAACAAAGGCAAAAGAATCTGGTTCTGGGGCTATTATCTGTGCTTCTACTGGTAATACTTCTGCTTCTGCGGCTGCATATGGTGCAAAAGCGGGTTTAAAAACTTATGTTTTAATTCCTGATGGATACATTGCATTAGGAAAATTATCTCAAGCTATGATGTACGGTGCTGATATAATTGCAATTCAAGGAAATTTTGATAAAGCGTTAGAGATGGTTAGAGAAATTTCTGACAAATATCCAATTACGTTGGTTAACTCTGTTAACCCATATAGAATTGAAGGGCAAAAAACTGGTGCATTTGAAATTTGTGAAGCATTAGGTCAAGCTCCAGATTATCACTTTATTCCAGTTGGTAATGCTGGTAACATCACAGCTTATTGGAAAGGTTATAAAGAATGGCACAAATTAGGTAAAATTAAGGAATTACCTAAGATGATGGGATTTGAAGCAGAAGGAGCTGCTGCAATTGTTAAGGGTGAAAGAATTATGAATCCAGAAACTGTTGCGACTGCTATTCGTATTGGAAACCCTGCAAGTTGGAAGTTTGCTGAAGCTGCGAGAGATGAAAGTAACGGTATGATTAATTACGTTACTGATGAAGAAATTTTGAAGGCATATAAGTTGATTGCTTCATGCGAAGGTGTTTTAGCAGAACCTGCGTCTGCTGCATCTGTTGCTGGTCTTATAAAGGTTAAAGATACTGTTAAATCTGGTTCTAAGATTGTATGTATCTTGACTGGTAATGGTTTAAAAGATCCAGATAATGCGATTAAATATGCTAATGACGAAGTTAAAAAGACATCTGCAGATATGACTGATATCCTTCGTGCTATGAATATTTAATGAAGTCTATAAGTAGATAAGTTTATAGGTTTATAGGTTAGTAGCTGTCGGCGTGGCAACGCCGACCTACTTTTTTTAGGCAACATGGGACAAGGGAAATAGGTTAATAAGAGTTCTCTCCAAGGGAGAGAGAGAAATTGTCTTTGAATAAAATGCGAAAAGATACAATTTCGAGAGAGGGTTTTTCTTGTTTCCAATCGACCCCTCTCCCTTAATCCCTCTCCCTAGGAGAGGGAAATAATTGTTCCCTTCTCCTTGGGGAGAAGGTTAGGATGAGGGGTTAAACCTAACGAGTTTAAATTTGATATGCTTTCCTTCGCTTAGTATGACGAATGTGTAAGATATTGTACATCATTCCCTCCACTATGGACTCTGCCGAGCAAAATAATCCAGTGAATTGTTTTGCGAGAGGTATGGTTAGTATAGGGGTGGATAAAAAAAAGAACTCTCTTTTAAAGTTGTATCTTTTCGCATTTGGCTCAAAGACAAATTATGTAACAGACTTATCTACTTATAAAAATTGTAGGTCGGCGTTGCCACGCCGACAGATAAACAAAGCAACTTGGGAAATATCGAACATCATTCCCTCCCCAAGGGTGGAGGGCTAGGGAGAGGGGTCGATTGTTAGAATGTTCACTTTTTCTTTTTTATTTCGATGAAAAAAGAATTAAAATCCTCACCCCTACCCCCTCTCCCTTTAAAAAGGGCGAGGGAGAATAGTTATGAAAAGAAAAACACGAATGATTAAATGGCTCGAGTCATCAGGGGCTTCGTCCCAGAACCCTTATTCAAATATGTCATGCTGAAACGGTTTTAGTATGACGTATTTGTAAATTTTCAATAAGAAAAATTTTTTTATTAACAAAAAATATTTTTATGCGTTTTATAGACGAAAATGAAAGGAGAATAGAATGCAAGTACAACCAGTGCGTAGTTATACCCCTAATTTCAACGGTATAGGACATAGATTGGTAAGAATGTCAAAAATGAGTGAAGCTACTAAAAATGTAAAATCGGCAGCTCAAAATGTTGCAGATAGATTTTCAAAAGAAGTAGAAGAAAAAGGTTCAAGTTGGCGAGAAATTGCTCGTAATATGTTCCGTGACTAAGTTTTATATACAGCTCTCTAATAATAGTGAGCTGTATTTTTAATATTTGTCACCCTGAACTCGTTTCAGGGTTTCTATCTGGTACGTTCGGCTAGAGATGCTTCGGGTAAATTTGTAATTTATTTTATTATCCTAATTGCAAATCCTTCAGAATGACATGTTAATTGTGTAACGAACCGATTCCCCCTTATTTCCTTCCCCCCCTAAAACCAACTTATAGACTTATCCACTCCACTTTAAAACTCTTCTCTAATTGGAACATATGTATAGGCATTCAAGTCTATTGAGCCATACATAATTTTTATTTCATTATCTCCTTGAACTTCCCATTTAGAAAATGTAATTGTCTCTTCTCCAAAGTCATCATGGGTTTCCGTTGCGGGGATTTGAGCCATTTCAATATTGCCTTGATAAAATTTGAATACGGTTTGCCCATCGACTTTTTCACCTTTAATTTGATAATGTCCTACTGGCATGTAGTCCTCTCCAATTTTGAGTTCAAATGGAAATGTTAGAACAGGAAGGCTGTTGTCGGATTTTTCTTGTTCGTTATTCAGAATTTCTGTTTCATTACTTTGGCTAAACTCTTCGCCTTTAGGAATTTTACGTTTTTCTGCCCAATTTTTCCATTTGTTTACTTTTTGGTCAACTTGTTTTAGTGCTTTGTCAAACTCTTCGTCTGATACTGGTTTTGCTTCTCTTTCATCTTGTCTTGTGTTCCAGTTGTCCCACAAATCACCAGTCGCTGGGGCATCAATATCATCGGCTAAAGTTGGCAAAGATATTGACATTGAAATTGCTATAAAAAGTCCAAATATAAGAATTCTTTTCATATTATAAATATAACGAATTTTCGGAAAAAGTAAACCAGCTATTTACATTAAATTCGTTTAATCTTATTTACATTTCTTCATGATTATCATGAAATTATTTGCCTGTTTTTTATGAATGTAATAAAATAATGTTGGGAATGTTTTTTTAAGGGATAGAAAGAATGATAAAAGACAGATTGAATGAGAGAACTTTGACACCGCAAGAGGTGCGTACAATTTTGAAAACTGACAACAAAGAAATTGTTGAATTATGCAAAAAAGCTGCAATCAGACCTAGAAAAAATGCTAAAGGTCATACATATTTTTCTTATGATGAAGTAAAAAATCTAAGAAAAGTACAAGCACAAGTTAATGGACTTGTTTCTAATCCAATAGCATCTAAAGTTCCTGCTGCAGTTGGAGCATCTTCAAGCATTGCAGGTGTAAAAAATGTATTATCTGCTTTACAAGATTTGGAATCAAGATTAAGCGATAGAATTTCAAAAGTTATTGATGAAAAACTTGAAGGCATGGATGATGTAGTTGTTGAATTGATTCGTTGCAAAACTGATAACGAAACATTGAAACAAAAAATTGTTGACTTGAACAAAGAAGTATATCAATTAAAAAATGAACTAAATAGCTACAAGCCAGTGGCTTTAGGCTTTTATAAGAAAAAAGAAGTTTACGTTTGGGAGTAAGTTAGATGGCTAAAGAAACACCAGTAGCAAATGTCAGCGAAGAAAGAAATAAGGCGCTGAAATTAGCGATTGAAAAAATTGAAAAAGATTTCGGCAAAGGTTCAATTATGAAACTTGGCGATAAGGCAACTGTAAATGTTGATGCTATCCCGACAGGGGCTTTATCACTAGATGTTGCACTTGGTATTGGTGGAATTCCTCGTGGACGTATTATTGAAATTTATGGTCCAGAATCTTCTGGTAAAACAACTTTGGCTCAGCACATTGTTGCTGAATGTCAAAAAAAAGGCGGTATTGCTGCATTTGTTGATGCTGAACATGCCCTTGACCCAGAATATGCAAGAAATTTGGGTGTAGATGTTGATAATCTTTTGATTTCTCAACCAGATACTGGTGAACAAGCTTTAGATATTACAGAAGAGTTAGTTCGTTCTGGAGCGGTTGATATCGTTGTTGTCGATTCAGTTGCAGCACTTGTTCCAAAAGCTGAAATTGAAGGCTCAATGGAAGATCAACAAATGGGCTTGCAAGCTCGTTTGATGTCAAAAGCATTGAGAAAATTGACTGGTATTATTGGCAAAACTAATACAACAGTTATTTTTATTAACCAATTAAGAATGAAAATTGGTGTGATGTATGGAAATCCAGAAACAACAACTGGTGGTAACGCTTTGAAATATTACGCATCTGTTCGTATGGAAATTAGACGTACAGAAGGTTTGAAAGGTGATGACGGTGAAATCGGCAACCACGTAAGAGTTCGTGTTTTGAAAAACAAAGTTGCACCTCCTTTTAGAACTGCTGAATTTGATATTATTTTTGGTAAAGGTATCTCTAAAACAGGTAATATTCTTGATGTTGCTGTAAATCTTGATATTGTTAAAAAAGCTGGTGCTTGGTTTAGCTACAACGAAGAAAAGCTTGGTCAAGGTCGTGAAAAAGCAAAAGAGTTTTTGGATGCAAATCCAGAAATCTTGGCTGAAGTTGAAAGACTTGTTAGAGAAAAACTTGAGAATCAATAATTTGAATTAAAGATTTGTAACTATATAATATGAAAAACCCGCAAAATTTATTTTTACGGGTTTTCTTATATTATCTAAAAAAGTTGCTGACTTATGTCAGGCAAAAGTTACATAAACTGGATATTATGGAAAGACCTCTTTAATAAGAGGTCTTTTAACGTTTGTAGGTTGAAATTTGTGGTTTTGCAAATTCTTCCATTTGGGGATTTGCTTTGTATATTTTTTCTCTATTGATTTCTTTTTTTAGGTCATGTTTTTGGAGTTTTTGGATTGTTTTATATTTTGTTTTTTGCTCATTGGTCAAACATTTTTTAAATTCTTTATCTTCTTCCGAGAGAAGTTTTGAGATATCTTTTTTTATGTTTTTTATAACTTTTTTCTGTTCAAGTATTTCAGAATTACAAACATTTCCTTTTTTTAAGGCTAAAAGTTTACATGATTCTTTTTTTAATTTTGCATATTTTTCATCCAAAATTTTAGCATTTTTGTTTAAAATTTCTTCTCTTATTTTAGTTTGTTCATTTGTTAAATTTAGTGCATTGTACATTGTTGCACGGTTGTTGTCGTAATTATATTTGACTTCATGAGCTGAAATTTTTGAACAAAAAAAGAATAAACATAGTGCCAAAATTATAATTTTATTCATTTTCCCTCCTTTAATTTGTGTTTAAATTTTAGAGTAAATTATAAAAATATCAAATTAGTAATATTTATAGTAAAATCGTCGTATGGAAGAAATGAATTTAAGAAATTATGCTTATTTAGGGGACGCAGTGTGGGAATTGTTTATTCGAGAGAAAACAATTCGACAAACAAATAATGCAAAAAAACTGCATCAAATTACGACGAATTTAGTCAAAACACATACTCAGAGTGAATTATTGCACTTTCTAGAACCAAATTTAACTGAAGAAGAGTTGGATCTTGTTCGAAGGGCGAGAAATTTACCTATTCCTGTCGGCAGAAGAAATATTCAAGCTGAATATCGTCAAGCAACTGCTTTTGAAACTTTAATAGGTTGGTGGAAAGAACATGACACCTCAAGATTAGATGAGATGTTAGGATTGTTGAATAGTCAAATAGAAGAACAAATAAATATGTAGAGTGTGAGATACTTTGCTTCGTTCATTATGATGTATTAATTATGTAATACCTTTTTTATTTCAACGAAAGCCTGTTCCATTAAATAAATGATGATTTTTTTCTAATAGTAATTATAATAGTGGTATGAGAAGATTTAATCTTTTTTATATTGCAGTTATGTGTTCTTTTTTGATTAGTCAAAATTTATTTTTGGCATCAAATTCTGCGCCTTTGACAATGGATCAAAAAGGTTACGTCGGAACATTGCCAAATTTGACTAGGAACTATGAACCAGAAAAACCTGCAAAAAAAGAGCCAGAGGTTAGGCCTGCAAAAGATTTTAACTCTGAAAATGAGATGAAACCTGTTCCGAGGGATAATCCTGCATTTGTGAATATCATTTTGAAAGCCGATAAAACTTCTCAATATGTTAATGATTTGAATGAATTTATTCCTATGTTGGAATCTATTTCTGACATGATAGATAATGGTGCTAATGTCCAAGTTTTTAATGCGAAGGTATATTACTTTAACAAAAATGCCGAATATTTTAGAGATAAATACGCTCAAAAACCAGAAAGCCATTTTGTGTCATATAAAAAATTGATGGATGTGAATACTCATTCTCATTCAATTGCGGTGTTGAGAAATGAGGCAGAAAAATATAATCCTTATATGGCATACGGTAGTGAAGGATACATTTATAACCCAAATAATATTCAAGAACAGTTGGGATATTTAAAAACTGAGATTGAACAAACTATTTTGATTTTGAAAGAGTCAAATTAAAACTATTTGATAAAAACTTATTTTTAGATTAAAATCGTTATATATTTTGAGTAGCTACAATTAAATTTCGGATAAGTAACGTGAAAGATTTTTTTCTAAATATATATAAAAATTTTAAAGGGATAAAAATATTAGATAGATACATCTCAAAACAAGTTATAGAGATGTTTTTGATGGGCGTTTTTGTATTTACGACAATCATTTTCGCATCTGATACTTTTATTACTTTGATTAAGCAAATTGCAAAATTCGGTATTCCTTTTAAAGTTGCGTTTATTATGATTTTGTTGAATTTACCTTCTGTTATCGTAATGACAATTCCGATGGGGGTTTTGTTAGCTACCGTTATGACTTTAAATAGGTTGAGTTTGTCATCAGAAATTACTGTAATGCGTGCTTGCGGAATTGGCTTGAATCGTATTGCAAAACCTATTTTTATATTTGCTGTTTTGATGTCTTTATCAAGTTTCTTTATCAATGAAACTGTTGTACCTGTTATGACAAGACAATCAAAAGACCTTGCTTTATGGGCTTTGGGACAAAAAAATATTCCAGAAGGTAAAGAGAATTTTGTATTCAAAGAAGTTACTGATAGTGGTACATTAAAAAGATTGTTTTATGTTGGCATGTGTAAGAAAAAAACTTTATATAATGTAACTGTTTTAGATAATGCAAAAGAAGGCACAATTCAAGTTCTTCAAGCAAGACAGGGTAAAACATCTCCAGAAGGTTGGGTGTTTGAAAAAGGTGCTGCTTATACTATTGCAAATGATGGACAAGTTTTGAATACTACTTTATTTGATACTTCAACAGTAAAATTCGGATTGGATTTATCTCAAGAGTTGAATAAAAATACTGCCAAAGAAATGAATTTTACTAAACTTGCTAAGTATCTTGCTTCAACGGAGATTTCACCAGAGGATAGAAGAGTTTATACAATTGAATTATTTGATAAAATTGCATTACCAATAACGACTATTGTATTTGTACTTTTAGGTGTTCCGCTTGCAATTACACCTCCGAGAGTTAGATATAATAGAGGTTTTCTATTCAGTATTTTAATTATTTTTGCTTATTATGTAGTGAGGGCATTGTCAATTTCATTTGGTGAAGCTGGCTCATTAGCTCCATTTATTGCAGCTTGGCTACCTAACATTATTCTTACAATTTGGGGTACGGCATTATACTATAAGAAAGTTTATACAATTTCTTAAAGAAGTTTTGTAAAATCATACTTTTAATGGTGAAAAAATTTATTTTCTTGTTTTAGAATATATGTATGGCAGGTAGTAATAACAATAACAAAGTAACTGGAAATATTTTCAGCAGAGATTATAATTTTTCTGCTGTAAATCCGTTTAGCAATAATTTTGAAACTTCTTCTCAGCTTGCAAAAGAAGTAAAAACTCAGCCTGCTACAAATCCTATAAAACGTATCAATGGCTATGATTCTGCTATATTGAACAAAACAAATATTGAAGAACCAGAAGGTGAAGATTTAAGTATTGATTATAGGATTAAGGAAAAAGAATCTGTTGTAAAGGATTTAGATGCAAAGATAAAAGTTGCGGATAATTATGGTACGCAAAATGAAGCATTGAGCTTGAAAGCGAAAAGACAGCGTGTTTTGCAAGAATTAGATACTTTGCGAAAACAACAAATGTATGGTGGTCGTGTTTTAGGTGAAAAACAGGCTTTTCATCAATCATTTAAAGAAAAAATGCCAGTAATTTATAAAATTCAAGAATTCATTTCTCGTCAAATTCTTTCTCGAGTTTCAAAGAAAGTTAAGTCGGTTGTGACATTGAGTGATTCTTTAGAGCAGTTGTCTGAAATTAGCCGTAGTGTGGATGAATTGATTGATATGAATGTTCCGTATGGTGAAAAAGTTCAAAATTATGAAAAACTTACTGAATATTTGAGCCAAGCAAATATGATTCACTCTAAAATTTCCAAATCATTGGGAAAATAGGGTTTAGGCTTATAAGTTGGTAAGTCGTTAAAGAAATAATGTCTATCAGAAATTGTAGGTCGGCTTTGCTAAGCCGACAGATAAACAAAGCAACTTGGGAAATGTTGAACATCATTCCCTCCCCAAGGGTGGAGGGCTAGGGAGAGGGGTCGATTGTTATAATGTTCACTTTTTCTTTTTTATTTCAATGAAAAAAGAATTAAAACCCTCACCCCTACCCCCTCGCCCTTTAAAAAGGGCGAGGGAGAATAGTTATGAAAAGAAAAACACGAATGATTAAATGGCTCGAGTCATCATGGGCTTTGCCCCCGAACCCCTTATAAATATCCGTACAGTCCTTCCGAACTCATTTTGGAATCTTTAGCAGAATGCCCCAGCTAGAGTAATCCTAGTAAAGTAAAAGATACGTAGGTCGGCGTTGCCACGCCGACAATTAAAATGCCCATTTTTGATATTAATAAAACATTACCTTTTTATTTTTTGTCAAAAACCTTTCCTCTCTGCAAAGCCTTACGCCCCATGGATGTCAAGTATCAAACTAACCCATCTGGCTAGTCGTATTTTTACTTACGTAAAAATACGGATGTTTACAAAAATCCAAATCATATGGTATATTAAAAGTATCGGTTAAGGCTCACACCCGAGAGCATTAAAAACTCTTAAAAGTATAAAAACTTTTTGATGGTAAAGCTGTTTGCCGAACTTGATGGATTTTTCTGCATTGGGTATTTGTGTTTGATGTAGCAAATTTTATTTTGTTTGTTGTTATAATGAATACAAATAAGGTTCAAAAATGTCTATAATTTCAACATACTTACCCCGTGTAAATTCTAAATGCTTTCGTACGATAAATAGTATCCGTACGAATTTGGGAATGCGTCCATTCAGGGATTCAAAACTCTTAGAAAAAATTGAAGGGGTTGATGTTGTCGATTTTTCAAAAAACATCGGCTTGAAAGTTCCAAAAGAGGCTAAGACGTATAGTTATGTCAAAATTGGCAAAAAATCCGATAACGTCTTTTCTCGTGAAATTGTTTCATTTTTTGATTCGCAAAAGCGTTTGATATCAAGGATTTTTCAAGAAAATGGTATAAATGTAAAGCAACGATTGTATAGTTACAAGAAGAAAACTCGAATTATCCAAACTAGAGAATATAGTACGGCAAGATTACCAGAAACATACAGGGCAAATATTGATATATACAACAAACTAGGGGACTGGCATGTTGTGTCTTTGGAAAAACAAATTAAAGAAAAAGTTTCAAAATTTGTGAAAGAAGGCAAGAAAGCATTGCAATTGTTGACTAGACGTGTTGATTATGACCCAAAAGATATGGATTTTGAACAAATTACTTATACAAAATATCCATTAAATTTGGGTTTTGGCAAAAAATCTGATAAACAAGTTCTAAGTGCCAAAATCAAAAAGGGGAATAAAGACGTAGAAATTTCTGAACTTAAACAAACGGCTAATCTGGGTATTGATGAGGGGGATGAATTTTTAAAATATCGTATTCTTGACCCTAGAACGGCTGATGGTATGGAATATTTAACTTACAAATTTTTAAGGGATAAAAATTTGGACAAATTGTATCTTCGAGTTTATCCTTTAGATTCTGATGTAGGAAAAAATTCTGCGGGATATTTTTCTGCAAGAAAGTCTCAAATTTGTTATAGTCCAGTTTTAGAAAATTATTATTCAGAAGATGTTGTCGCTGTTGTTGCACATGAAACAGAACATGCTTACCAGCATTCTCTAATTGGACGAGTTGGTAAGGGTATAAATTCATACGAAAATGAGGCTTTGCGAGAATTTGGTCCAATTGAATACGGAGATAATAATTTTAGAAAGTCTATTGAGTACGCTATTGCAAGGGATGAGTATCCTTCGTATTCTTCGACGGAAGATTTGTCAAGAAATCGATTGTATCAAGAGAATTTGTTAGAAGTTGATGCTTTTGCAGTTGAAGAACCTGCCAAAAAAGCTTATACTAAAAATTTGAAAAATTTTGAATTTTTTGACCAATTTTAAAATTTTTTCAAGAAAAGTTTTTGAATTTTCAAAAATCTTGATTGTAGTACATGTTTGTCATACAATCAACTTGAGAAATAGCATTTAAGGAGAAATTATGAACGAGCTGTTAAAAAAATCCGCTGTTGAACAGAGTAAAGCTCTGAAAAATAAAGAAATTTCTGCCGTAGAACTTACAACTGCTGCATTTGAACGAATTGATGGTGTGGAAAGTAAGATTGGTGCATTTAACTCTTTGACAAAAGATATTGCACTTGCTACTGCAAAAAAAGTTGATGAAAAAATTGCGAAAGGTGAAGAATTACCACTTTTAGCTGGTGTACCTTTGGCGTTGAAAGATAATATGAACCTTGTTGGTTCTCGTACAACTGCGTCATCTAAAATTTTGGAAAACTTTGTTTCTCCATTCAACGCAACTGTTACGGAAAAATTGTTAAATAACTTAGTTCCAATTGTTGGTAAAGCTAACTTGGACGAATTTGCTATGGGTTCTTCAAACGAAAACTCTGCATTTAACAAAGTTCACAACCCTTGGGATTTGAATAAAGTTCCTGGTGGTTCATCAGGTGGTTCAGCTGCTAGTGTTGCATCTTGTGAAGCTACTTTGGCACTTGGTTCTGATACTGGTGGTTCAATTCGTCTTCCAGCTAGTTTTTGCGGTATTGTTGGGATGAAGCCTACTTATGGTAGAGTTTCTCGTTATGGTTTGATTGCATTTGCATCATCTCTTGACCAAATTGGTCCTTTTGCAAGAACAGTAGAAGATGCCGCAAACTTATTGGAAGTAATTTCTGGTCATGACCCTAAAGATTCAACTTCTTTAGATATGCCAGTTGAACATTATTCTCAAAGTTTGAATAATGACCTAAAAGGTAGAAAAGTTGGTGTAATCAAAGAACTTATGGGCGAAGGAATTTCTCCAGATGTTCAAAAAGCTATTGAAAACGCAATTGAAACATATAAAAAATTAGGTTGTGAAATTGTTGAAATTTCATTGGATAAGTTAAAATATTCAATCGGAATTTATTACATTTTGGCTACGGCTGAATGTTCATCAAACCTTGCAAGATTTGATGGCGTTAGATATGGTTATAGACACCCAGATGCTAAAAATCTTCTTGAACTTTACACAAAATCAAGAGCAGAAGGTTTTGGCCCAGAAGTTAAACGTCGTATAATGCTTGGTACATACGCATTGTCATCAGGTTATTATGATGCTTACTATAAAAAAGCTCAACAAATGAGAGCTTTGGTTACAGAAGACTTTAGAGAAGCATTTAAAAATGTAGATATTTTGATTTCTCCAACATGTCCAAACACAGCGTTTGAACTTGGTGCAAAATCATCAGATCCATTGTCAATGTATTTGACTGATATTGCAACTATTAGTTGTAACTTAGCAGGTCTTCCTGGTATCAGTGTTCCTGCTGGATTTGATTCTACTGGTATGCCAATCGGTTTACAAATTCTTGCTCCTCAGTTTGAAGAAGCTAGATTGTTCAACTTTGCTCATCGTTTTGAACAAGAAAATGATTTCTACACAAAATTGGCAAATGTATAATTGGACAATAAAATGATATAATTTAAAAAGGCAGGATGTAAATCCTGTCTTTTTTTGATTTTTGACAGAGGAAAAGGAACAAGGGAATAAGGAAATAAGTTTTTTATGTTAATTATTTTTCCCTCCCCAAGGGAGGAGGGATTAAGGGAGAGGGATTTGAAAAAAAACTCTTTTGAAATTGTATCTTTTCGTCTTTGGCTCAAGGGTAATTTCTCTCTCAACCTTAAAGGCACGCAGTTTCACTCGCCTCAACTTTGTTTCGTCGGTTCGGCTAGTGTCCTCAAGTCGAGTATATTTCTATTCAGTCATTGCGAACGAATGTGAAGCAATCCAGCTTATTTATGTTGTCGGCGTGGCAACGCCGACCTACAATCTGTCTTTCAACGGTTTATCCCTCAGAATGACGTAATCGTAACGACCTTATTTCCATGTTCCCTATTGCCCTTATACAACTTATAGACTTTTTCCTCCTCGGCGTTATTGATTTTTTTTGTCTATGATATTATAATGAAAGCAATAAACATAAGGAAAAAGAAAGAGTAATGGACGAGTCGAGTTTGGGTACGATTGTTATTAATTGGATTATAGTATTTTTACTATTACTTGTGAATGCCTTTTTTGTCGCTGCTGAGTTTGCTATTGTAAGAGCAAGAAAAGCTAAGATTGAACAATTGACAAAAGATGGTAATGTAGATGCTAAGTTGGCACTAAAAGCATTGGAAGATATGAATTTCTTCATTGCAGCAGTTCAGGTTGGTGTAACAATTGCAAGTATCGGTATTGGTTGGTTTGGTTCTCCAACCATCGAAAAAATGATGGCTCCATTGATAAATTATTTCCCTTCTGCACAGTCTTATCTTGTTCCTTTGACTGCTGTGGTTGCATTCGTTGTAATTACATTTTTACATGTTGTAGTCGGTGAACAAGTTCCAAAATGTATTGCTCTTCAATATCCAGAAAGAATTTCACTTTATGTTGCAAAGCCTATGGATTTGTTTATGACAATTTCAAAACCATTTGTATGGTGTTTGAATAAGGCTTGCAATTTGATTTTGCATGTTTTTAAAATCCCTGTAAGTTCAGCGAGGGTTGTTCATACTATTGAAGATTTAGACTTGCTTGTTGATACAAGTTATGATGAAGGGGTTTTAAACGAAACTGAAAAAGATATGCTTCATAATATGTTCAAATTTTCTGATTTGACAGCTCGTGAAGTTATGATTCCTAGAACAGATATGATTTGTGTTCCAATCGATATGTCACTTGATGAATTAAACAAGATTGCAACAGAAAACCAATATACAAGATATCCTGTTTATGAAGGCGATATTGACCATATTACAGGTTTAATTCACGTTAAGGATTTGTATTCTTTAGCGATTAAAGACCAAGTTTGCCCAATAAAAGCTATTCAACGTAAGATTATGCTTGTACCAGAAACAATCACGATGGATAATTTGGTTTTGGAATTTAAAAAGAATAAATCTCAAATGGCTGTTGTTGTTGATGAATTCGGTGGAACTTCTGGTATTATTACTTTGGAAGATGTTTTGGAAGAAATCTTTGGTGATGTTCAAGACGAATTTGACGAAGAAGCTGAGATTGATATTAAAGAAATTAAGCCAAATCATTATCTTGTTAACGGTATGATGCGATTGGATGAATTGGCTAGTTATTTTGATATTCCGCCAGAAAAACTTGAAGATGATGATGTTGATACAATTGCAGGTATTGTAGTAAAAGAACTTGGTAGAATTGCAAATATAGATGATTTTGTTGAATATAGAGATTTTACATTCACTGTAAAAGAAGTGGATGGTGCTAGAATTACTAAAATATTACTTGTTCATGAAGCCCCAAAAGTAGAAGAAAAACAAGAAGTTGAAAAATAATTAATTTTGTAATTATTAAAGAGAGCCATTTATGCTATTGCAAAAATGGCTCTCTTTAATTTAATTTATTTTTTATACTTGAACTCTAATCAAGCTATTTACACTTGTAATTGCAGGGTCATTGTTAAAGATATTTACTACATTTTGCATATCTTTTTCTTTACAAATTTCTGTAATAACAGTGATTTTTGCTGCGTGGTTTCCTGCAACTTCTTTTTGAACGATACTTGCTAAACTTATATTATGTTCTTCGCAAGCTTTACCGATACGACCAATTACCCCAAGGCTATTTTGTGCAGTAATTGATAAGTAATATTTGTTTTCAGTTTCTTCAATAGGAATCATTTCCGCATTTTCGTGGTGATTACATCTCATCATTGGTAGCAAGTAATCAGTTTTCCCTATTTCAGAAGCTATTGCTAAAATATCACCGACAACTGAACTTGCAGTTGGGAATTCTCCAGCTCCAGGCCCAGATAGAGTCACATCTCCAACTGGATGACCTGTTAAACTTACTGCATTTGTAACATAGTCAATGTGTGCAAGTGATTTTGAAATAGGTACAAGCATTGGGTGAACTCTTACATCTGCTTTGCCATCTTCACTAAGTTCTGCAGAAGCAATAAGTTTAATTTTGTAACCCATTTCGTTTGCTGCTTGCATATCGTCTGGGCTAATTTTTGTTATCCCTTCTCGATAAACATTTTCAAATTTAATTCTTTTGCCAAATGCAATCGTTGCAAGGGTTGTAATTTTATATGCTGCATCAAAACCTTCAACATCTCCAGTTGGGTCAGCTTCGGCATAGCCTAATTTTTGAGCTTCATCCAAAACATCTGCATAAGATGCCCCTTGTACGTCCATTTTTGTCAAAATATAATTTGTTGTTCCGTTAAGAATTGCTTTTATCTTTGAAATTTTATTCCCAGCCAAAATGGTTTTTATTGGCATGATTAGTGGAATTCCGCCTGCAATTGCAGCTTCGTATAGAACAACTTTGTTATTTGTTTCTGCAAAGTTAAATAATTCTTCGCCGTGTTTTGCAAGTAATTCTTTATTCGCAGTAACAATATGTTTTCCATTTTTTATAGCAGTTTTAATCAAATCAAAAGCAGGTTCTACGCCACCTACAAGTTCTGCTACAATGTCAATTTCTGGGTCGTTAACAATTTCATACGCATTGTCAGTGATGATACTTTCATCTAATCCTTCAATGTTACGTTTTTTGTTTTTGTTACGTACCGCAATTTTTACAACTTCAACATTTTTGAAGTTCTGAAGTGTTTTAAAAACGCCACTTCCTACTGTCCCTAGACCAATTAGTCCAATTTTAATTTTCTTTTCCATAGATTGTATTGTAACATAATAAAAACAATAAGTGAAGAGCTTAAAAAGTTGCATATGTGGGAAGTAAGATTTATAATCTAAAATTTTGAAAAATAAAAATATCCATGATATTATTAACCTATGAAAAGAAAACCAACAGTTGCAATAGTAGGAAGACCGAATGTAGGAAAATCAACTTTCGTTAACCGTTTAATCGGGGCGAGAAATTCTATCGTGCATGATATGCCTGGTGTTACCAGAGATAGGATTTATTTTGATGTTGAATGGCAAAATAAAGGTTTTACTGTTATTGATACTGGCGGTATTATCCCTGGTGATGGGGATGATATTATGGTTTCTATTTTTGACCAAGCAAGATTAGCTTGTGAGGAAGCAGATAGAATTATTTTTCTTGTTGACGGAAAAGATGGCATCAACCCTGTTGATTATGATATTGCAAATATTTTGCGTCAATCTGGAAAGCCAATATTTTTAGCTGTTAACAAGTGTGATAATCCAGATTCATTACTTATGACAAGTGATTTTTATGCGTTGTCTGTTGGCAATCCTATTGGAATTTCTGCTCTTCACGGTTCTGGCGGGGTTGGAGATTTATTGGATGTTGTAACTGAAGGTTTTGACGAATCCGAAGAGGAAGAAAAAGATGGTCGCATAAGAATTGCGATTGTTGGTCGTCCTAATGCTGGAAAATCTTCTATTGTAAATTCTTTGTTGAATACCCAAAGAGTTATTGTTTCTGATGTTTCTGGAACCACAAGAGATAGTATTGATAGTTTTATAACTTATAATGACAAAGAGTTTGTTATCGTCGATACTGCGGGTATTAGAAAAAAATCTAAAGTTGATTATGGTGTTGAAAAATTTGCTGTTGATAGAGCAATTCGTTCAATTAGAGAATGTGATGTTGCGGTTCTTGTAATTGATGCAAAAGAAGGAATTTCTGACCAAGACAAAAAGATTTCTTCCATCATTACTGAATCTGGAAAAGGTATTATTGTTGCAATCAATAAATGGGATTTAATTGAAGAGAAAAAAGCTAATACAATCAATAAGTTTGAACAAGAACTTGCGAAAGATATTCCATTTTTGAGTTATGCTCCAAAGATTTTTATTAGTGCATTGACAAAACAAAGACTTGGGCAGATTTTTGATAAAAGTTTAGAAGTTTATGAACAATGCGTTAAACGTGTTTCTACTGGTTTGTTGAATAAAGTTATTAACGAAGCTTATGCTCTTAATCCTCCAACAAGTTTCAAGGGCAAGAGATTGAAGGTTTTATATACAACACAAGCTGCTATTCAGCCTCCAACATTTGTTTTGTTTGTTAATAATGAAGAACTTTTGAAAGATAGTTATAAAAGATATTTGGAAAACAAGTTGCGTGAAGCGTTTGGTTTCTTTGGTACACCTATTAGAATTTCTGTTCGTGAACGTAAAGAAAAAGGTAGAAAATAGTCTTTTTAAATTTCGTCGTTATAATTTTCAAGAGTTTTATTGATTTGTTCAATCATTTTATCTCTGAGGTGTTTTGGCGAAATGATTTCACAGTTGAAAGAATATCGCATAAGTCGTTTTAATAACAAATCAAAGGGTTCGTTTTTATTTATGATAACTAGGTTCCCCTCTGAATCTAGACCGTTTGAATATTCGTTTTCTTTGATTTTATAAGTTTTTGCTAATCGATTTTTCAGTTTATAAACAACTGTTGTTGCTAGTTCAGTTGAATTTGCAATTTGTGGTTGTTTTGCGATTGTTAGAATGTTGTCAATTTGGATATTTATGTTTTCATGACTAATTGGGTCATAGACATTTAAAAATGCCTTATTCGGTTCGTAAAATATCTCTTTTGGGTAACATTTGCATTTCTCTTCTTTTCCCCCTTTGAGGTAGATTATTATGATAACAAAATTTTCTTTGCAGATTTGTTCGCAATAATTAATTTTCTCTTCAAGGTCAGAATAATAGAATGAAAAATTATAATTTTTTGAAATGTTTTTTAATTTATTTTTATCATTTTCATTCATCCTAAAATCCAGTTCTTGCAATAAGTTTTGGATGTTTTGGGAAATGTTTTTATCTGGGAAATTTTGTGATAATTTTGTTAAAATTCCGATAGTTTTTAAATCATCTTGCGTAAAAGGAATTGAATAAAGTCCGTTTTTCAAAATGAATTTGTTATTTTCTTTGACAACATTTAGTCCAAAAACTTTTAGAGTGTTTAAGTATTTATTTAAAACTACTTGGATATTATTTGTTGTTTGGTCTTCATTAAAATCGTCAATAAATATATTTATAACGCTTTGATAATCGGCCTTATCTTGGTATAAAAGTTCAAGAAGTTTGAAAATTTTAATACATCCGTCATTCAATTTTTGGCTATCTTTCTTCAAGGTAACCTTCTTTCATTTTTGTTAAGTTTTCAATAAACTCTTTTTTAAAATCCTGTGGATATAAAATCTTACAATTTGGAGATAATGACATTATTCTTTGCATTATTCCGAATTTGTTTGGGGATGTTATCTCAACTTGTATTTTTTCAGAATTTTTATTGATAATTTTTTCATTATTTTCAAGTTCAAATTTCTCATTTGGTATAGTGCGAACTTCATATCCTATTTGATATACAGGAATTTTTAAGTCAGATTTTTTAAGATTAATTCCTGTAATTTTTATAATTCTAGAAACTAAAAAACTTGAATAATTTTTGTGTTCTGAACTTACACCATATAAATATAACTTTCCATTAGTAACTTCTAGTTTATCTATAATTATATTTATATTTTTCTTCCCAGAAGTTAAAGAGTTGTAATAGATAATTATTTCTGTGTTTGAACCAGAATATGTCATCAAATCTTGGATGATTTCTGGATTGATATTGTGTAATGGTGAAATATTTTTCAGCTTAATTTTTAAATCTTCATTTGTAATAAAGTTGGAGAATTTATCAAAAAATTTTTGTAAAGATAACAAATCTGAAATATCAATTGATTGATAAATTGCTTTAAAAACTTTTAAAATACTTTGAGCTTGCTCTTTTGTTATTTTTAATTCAAAAGGATGCGAATCTATTGAATAGCGTGTAATTCCGTCTTTTGTATGTTTAGAGATTTTACAACCGATTTTTCTCAATGAATTTAAGTAAATCCTAAGTGTATCAATAGATACAGACTCATGTAAATACTCATGATTTTCGATTGCTGTTCTTAATTCTTGATAAGATTTAGGTCCTTCTAATAGTAGCGAAAATATGATTATAGACTTAAATCCAGTAAAAGACATTAGATTATATGTAACTTTATTTGTTTTAAGAAACTCTTTCATAATCTTTTTTTATCTATCCTCAAATCCAGTCTATCACAAACTTTCAGGATTTTCTAATAATTATTTTTCCCATGCCCCATGCTTCCTCTGTAATTATTATTTGTCAAATAAAATTTGCTTAAATTTTTACATGATTTCATTAAATTATCTTCATTAAGAAATGATAATTTGAATTTTACTTAGAGTATCAAGGGGCATGGTCAAATGTAAAATTTTTATGTAAATTCTTTACTTGTAATAACCGAGAATTAGGTCTAAAGTTATAGACATAGAAAGCCGAATTAAAATCATATGGCTACCAGAAAATTGGAAGGAAAAAATTAAATACACATTACATAAAATGTAATTTGGGAAGTAGATGGACAAAAGATTAGAAACAGAGGTGATGGCAAAGTAGTCCACAAGGGAAAAGAGATTATTGAGGTACAGTGTAGTTAAACTGTAAGATTAGGGATATTTTTTTAGTTTACATCTTAAGAATAAATATTATATATCTAGTTTATTAAGGGAGTAAGTTAAAGACTTAAGAAGAGAGTAAGGATAGTTGTAAACTTTTAATTAGCTTGTACTTGATTAAGTATAAGCTTTTTTATATAGTGAGGTTATGGAAGTGTTAGAGCCAAAAAGAGTTATAGCGTTGATGTCAGGAACGTCTTGCGACAGTATAGATGCGGGACTTTGTGAAGTTTTTCCTGATATGTCTGTAAAATTAATCAAGGGTATAAATTATAAATATCCACCTCATATTCAATCAAAAATTTTTCAAATTTTTAGAGGTGAAGCTTCTGTTAAAGATATTTGCATGATGAATTTTGCTATTGGAAAATGTTTTGCTGATGCTTCAAAAGTATTGATTGAGGAATTTGGTAAACCTGATTTTATTTCAAGTCATGGGCAAACAATTTATCATTATCCCTTTGACGAAAAGATTGATGATGTTAGTTTAAAAAGTACTCTTCAAATTGGTGAAAGTTCTGTTATCTCTCAAGAAACAGGATGTATGACTATTTCAAATTTCCGAGAAGCTGATATTGCTCAAGGTGGGCAAGGAGCTCCACTGGTTTGTTTTGCAGATGAAAAATGGTTCAAAAGACGTGGTAAAAATTTCGCAATTCAAAATATTGGTGGAATTTCTAATGTAACTGTTGTTTCAAAAGATTTTGAAACATTTGGCTTTGATACAGGCTTAGGGAATATTATGATTGACTATTGCATGAATAAATATTTTAACAAGCCATATGACAAAGATGGAGAAGTGGCGAAGAGTGGTATTGTTTCAGATTCTTGGCTTGATTGTTTGTTGCAAGATGAATATTATTTACTAGAACCTCCAAAATCTACTGGTAGAGAATATTTTTCTGCAAGGTATATTGAAAATGCTCTTAAATTTGCTCCAGAAAATCCTTGTGATATTATTGCAACAGTAACAGCATTAACTGCGAAAACGATTGCACAAAGTTGGGAAAGATTTATTTATCCAAATGTTGGTATTCATGAAGCTGTTATCTGTGGGGGTGGGGCTTATAATCCTGCATTAATGGGCTTTTTAAGAACATATTTACCATCTTATATTGATTTGAAAACTTGTGAAGATTATGGAATTTCTAATAATTTTAAAGAAGTAATGGCTTTTGCACTTTTGGGTTATTGTACATATTACGGAATCCCGAATAATTTGCCTTGTTGTACAGGGGCGAAAAAACGTGTAGTTATGGGAAAGATTTCGTATTAAGTTGAAATTTCAATAGGGGCGTTAATTTTATAAGGCACTGGGGTAGAAATATCCAAGTACCTAATTTGTGCGTGTCCTTTTTTGCAAAATTCATGTTAACAAATGTAACAAAGCTGAGAGCATGTGAAATCGAGCCTTTTGGGATGTTTTTATATATTTGAGAGCAAAAAAGAGAGCTAATTATGAGTTTAAGTATTTCCGCACAATCAAATAGCTATCTAGCAAAGAAACTCGGCAAGTCTGAAAGCAATCAGACAGGTGCTTCTTCTCGTACTCAAGTTGCTCAAAATTTACAAACTTCTTCTGCTAAAACAACAAGAACTTTGACTCTAGGTTCTAAAAAACAATCTAACTTTGTAGCTGGCAGAGGCAATACTCCTGGAGCTGCTAGAAGAAGCCTTACTAAATTACAAGAAAGATATAATCACAGACCTAATCAAGGTTTTTATAATACTGGTGGTAATAGTGGTGTCCAAGAAACGGTTGTAATTAGACAAAGTTCTAATTTTGGTAATATGACTGGCATGTATGGCATGTCTGGTATGTCTGGCATGATGGGCATGGGTGGTATGACCGGTCAAATGGGTATGCTTAACCAAGTAGGTACAATGCTTGGTATGGATCAAGAAACTATGGGTTATATTGGAGCAGGTGCTTATTTGACTCAACAACTTGGTCAACTTGGTTCTTCAATGGGCTTATTTGGTGGAAACAGTTCTTCTAGCGTAAGTTCATCTGTTTCTTCAAGTGCTAATACTGCAATTTCTAATATGAACTCTGCAAAAGATGTGGTATCTTTAAAACAAGCAATTGAAGGAGCAAAATCACAAAAGGCAGGTCTATCTCAATCTGCTGGACAAGTTGAGTCAAAACAAACTGCTTTTACTAATGCAACTAAAGCTAAGAAAGACGCTGAAACCAGCGTAGCAAATAAAAAGCAAGATGTTGCAACCAAAGACCAAACTGTAAAAACATTAGGTAATCAAGTTACACTAATAAAATCTCAACTTACTGCTGCTTCTAATGCCGTATCTGCTGCAAATGCTTCATATCAAGCAGCTGAGGCAAATTTAAGGAATGCTTCTACTCCAGAAGCCAAAGAAGCTGCTCAAGCAGCTGTAAATAAAGCAAAATCAGCATTAGACGAAGCTAAGGCAACTGAAGCTAAGGTTAAACAAGCATTAACTGAGGCTGAAAATAGACTTACTAATGCCGAAAATGAATTGAAAACAGCCAAGGAAGAATATCAAAAAGCCGAAGATGATTTGGCTACAAAAGGTGAGGCATTAGAAACTGCTGAAACCGAATTGGATAAGGCAAAACAGGCAAAACAAGATTATGATGCCTTATCTTCTGAAATTAAAACTCAAGAATCTCGTTTAGAACAACTAGACCGACAAGAAAAAGAGGCTTATAGTGATACTACACAAGCTATAAAAGATAGAGAAGCTAAAGTTGGTGATAAAACAGATGATAAAAAATTAGCGAAATTAAAAGAAAAACAAAATAAACATGGTGATAATATTGTAAAATTACAATGTATGAGTGCTCCTCCTTCTGAAACTGGTAAAGATGGTGAAGATTTACGCTCTACAATGTTACCATCTGGCAAAATGGTTTACTTTGTTGGGATGGAAGAAGTTTCAGAAGATGTTTATAACAGCCACAAAAAAGCATCAGCTTAACTAAACATTTACAAAGACTTTACAAATTCTTTTAAGTATATTAAAATATAGTCAGAAAAGCAGTATTGCAAAACGAAAAAAGAACGGTAACCCCGTTCTTTTTTTCGGTAATATAGCGTTATTTAATTGTGAAAGGTAGGAACAAGATGAAGCAGGAAGTAAACAGATTAGAGGTTTTGGAAGCGATTACTCCATTGATTGAAAATACCGCAATGCGTTTTAATTTGGTTCCTATTGAAATTGATTTTTCTAAAGAAAATCATAGATGGTTTTTGAGAATTTATTTATATTCTCAAGACCGTAGTATTACTCTTGAGGATTGCGAAAACGTTACCCGTAGTCTAGAAGGTTTTTTGGACGAGTTAATCCCAGTTAAATATTATCTTGAAGTATCTTCTCCAGGGTTAGAGAGAAAATTCAAGTCTGAAAAGGAATTTATCATTTTCAAAGGTAAAAGAATTAGTTTGAAATTGAAAGAACCTTTGTTGGGTGAAACTGAAAAGATTTTCAAGGGTGAAATTATTGATTATGATTACAATGAAGGTTTAACGTTCTTCCGATTTGATGATGGATGTGAACTTCAAATTCCAAAGGAAAATATTCAATCAGCAAAATTGTATATTGATTGATACCGTTTATAGATTTTTAACTTATTTATATAAAATGAAAGGAAAATAAAATGATTAAAATTGGAGCAGGAAATTTAAATGAAGTTTTTGAAGAACTAGAAAAGGAAAAAGGCATTTCCAAAGATGTTGTTATTTCTTCTCTATGCGACGCAATGGTTGCAGCTTACAAAAAACATTTGAGATTGAAAGAAGTTCAAAATGTTGAAGCATTTTTGGATGAACAATCTGGTGAAATCGGTATCTTCAAAGGCAAAACTGTTGTTGAATCTGTTGAAGATGAAGACAATGAAATTTCTCTAGCTGAAGCAAAAGAAATTGATGAAGATGTAGAATTGGGTGATGAAGTTAAATTAGAAGTTACTCCCGATCAATTCGGTAGAATTGCTGCTCAAGCTGCTAACCAAGTTTTAACTCAAAGAATCAGAGAAGCTGAAAGAAATCTTGTTCTTAACGAATTCTTAGAAAAGAAAGGCACTTTGATTACTGGTATTATTCAAAAAGTTGATGATAGAAGAAATGTTATTGTTAACATTGGTAAGACTGATGCTGTTATGCCAAGAAAAGAACAAATCCCTGGTGAATATTACAAACCTGGTAACAGAATCAGAGTTTTTGTTCTTAACGTTAAAGAAACAACAAGATTACCTCAAGTTATTGTTTCTCACGCTCACCCAGAAATCGTTAGAGAATTGTTTGAACTTGAAGTTCCTGAAATCGAAGACGGTATTGTAGAAATTAAATCAATTTCTAGAGAAGCTGGTTACAGAACAAAAATTGCAGTATGGTCAAATGACCCAGAAGTTGATTCAGTTGGTGCTTGTATTGGACCTAGAGGTAGCAGAATTCAAACTATCGTTGGAGAATTGAAAAATGAAAAAATCGATATTGTTAGATATTCTGAAGACCCAGTAGAATATATTGTTAACGCATTATCTCCAGCAAGAGTTGTATCTGTTGATATTATGGCTGATGATGAAGCTGCTCATGAAGCTCTTGTTGTTGTTCCAGATGATCAATTGAGTTTGGCTATCGGTCGTGAAGGTCAAAACGTTAGACTTGCTCACAAATTAACAAATTGGAAAATTGATATTAAATCAGTTTCTCAAATGGAACAAGCTGAAGCTCAAAATGTAAGTAATTACGAATACGATGAAGAACCACAAGAAGAAGATGTTGTTGTAGATTCAAATGAATTGGATGAAGAAATCGAAGAAGAAATGAATCAACAAGCATTAGATGAAGAAGATGTTCAAGATGGTGGAATTTCTGAAGAAGTTGAAGAAGAACAAGAATAGTTTTTCTCATTTTTAAATAAATAGAAAACGGGTAGCGATTGTTACCCGTTTTTTATTGCTTAGACTAATCCTTCTTTAAGTGCTTTCACTGCTGCTTGTGTTCTATCATCTACTAATAGTTTTTGGATTATGTTGCAGACGTGAGCTTTTGCGGTGTGGGCAGAGATGGTTAATTCTTCTGCGATTTCGTTGTTCGATTTTCCGTCAACTATGAGTTTTAAAACTTCGTATTCTCTTTGAGTTAAGTTGGAGTGTTGTTCTCTAAACATTGCTCTGGACATTTGGCGTTGGGGGACAAGTCCTCTGTTTTTATCTCTCAAAATAGGGACTGCTAGTGGGTCAATCCACATTGCTCCATCTTTTATTGTTTGGATAATCATTTTGAGAATATCTGTATTTATATCTTTCATTACGTAGGCACAAGCTCCTGATTCCAGTGCTTCTAAGACTTCTTGTTCGCTCAGGTGAGATGTAAGAATTATAATTTTTGCATCGGTGTTTAATTCAAGAATTTTTTTTGTTGCTTCAATCCCTGAAATGTCTGGCAACCCGATATCCATAAGTGTTACGTCTGGGTGGGTTGTTTTGAATTTTTCGATTGCATCTTTCCCTGATTGTGCTTCGGATGTAACTTCTAGTCCGTCTTGTTCTTCAAATAGTGATTTCAGTCCGACTCTCAAAAGTTTATGATCTTCAACCAAAAGTATTTTTATTGCAGAATTTATCATTTATTTTTACTCCTTGGTTTCTTTTTTTATATTATATAGATTTGAGAGTTTGATGGTATCTGTTTTGTGTGTATTGTGTGAGGGTATTATTATTTTGAGTTTTTTTTGTGTTGAAATTTTATTTCTATTTTTAATTAAATTTACTAGCTAAAATTAACTGTTTGTTATAAAATTATCACGATATAAATTGATAAAACACATATGGGATAAATATATGAGAAATTCTAAATATTCAGCAGTTGTTATAGGTAGCGGAATTGCAGGTTTATATTCTGCTTTGAAATTGGAACAGCAATTAGATTTGCCAGATGGAATTTTGTTGATAACAAAATCAAATTTGGGTGAAAGTAATTCATATTATGCTCAAGGTGGTATGGTTGCTGTTTTAAAAAGTAATGAAAATGATTCTGTCGAATCTCACGTAGCGGATACATTGAAAGCTGGTGCGGGTTTGAGTGAGTTAAATACGGTAAAATTTATAAGCGAAAATTCTGATAAAGTTGTGAAAGATTTATTGACTTTTGGTGTTGAATTTGACCGAGATGAAAATGGTAATTTCACTTTGACAAAGGAAGCTGCACACAGTGTGAATAGAATTTTGCATTCTGGTGGAGATGCTACTGGGAGAGAAATTGAAATTGCTTTATGCGAAGCTGTAAAAAAGAATAAAAATATAAAAATTTATGAAAATACTTTGGCTGTTGAATTACTTGTTAAAGACAATGAGTGCGATGGTGTAATTGTATTTGATGAAGATAAAAAAGAATACGAAGCTGTTTATTCAAAAGTTCTAATACTTGCAACTGGCGGATTGGGACAAATTTATAAATACACAACAAACCCAATTGGAGCAACTGGCGATGGCTTTGCTTTAGCGTATAATGCGGGTGCAATTTTGCAAGATATGGAATTTGTTCAATTCCATCCTACTGCTTTGGCTTTTGATGATGAAAAAAATCATAATAGATTTTTAATAAGTGAAGCTGTAAGAGGTGAAGGAGCAAAATTGTGTGATGAATTTGGAACAGAGTTTATGTTCAAGTATCATGAAAAACGTGAACTTGCTCCCCGTGATATTGTAGCTCGTTCAATTTATTGTGAAATGAATAATACTGGTGAGCCTAACGTTTATTTGAACGCTACGGGAATTGGTTCTGAAAAGTTGATGAAAAGATTTCCTACAATTGCGAAAAAATGTATGGAGCATAATATAGATATTACAAAAGATTTGATTCCTGTAGCTCCTGCTGCTCATTATTATATGGGTGGTGTTAAAACAAATCTGAAAGGTGAAACATCAATCAATGGCTTGTATGCAATTGGAGAGGTTTCTTCAACTGGTTTGCATGGTGGAAACAGGCTGGCAAGTAATTCGCTTTTAGAATGTGTTGTTTGTGCTTATGAAACAGCAGATTTCTTGAAAAAATCTGATTTAACTTTAAGTGACAAATCTGCGGAATATAAAAATATTATAGAAAAATATGATGAAAATATTTCAAAATCTGATTGTGATATTGATTCATTAAAGGCGAAAGTCAAAGATGTTATGTGGACAAATGTTGGAATTTTTAGAAACGAACAAACATTGAAAACTGCATTAGATGAAATAAACAAAATTTCTTTGAAATTTAATCGAACAGGTAAATGTTTTAATCAAAATGAATATGAACTTCGAGATATGTTGATTGTTGCGAAGTTGATTATTGAATCAGCTCTACGTAGAAAAGAATCTCGTGGTGCTCATTACAGAGTTGATTATTTAGATAAAAACGAAACTTGTGAACACAGTACACTTACAAAAAAAGAAGGAGAATTGAGCTTTGTTAAGTAATTTTTATGTTGAAGATCATGTGAAACACGCATTGATGGAAGATATTGGATTTGGCGATGTTACGACTGAAAGTATTGTAGGTGAAGATAAGATTTTTGAAGCCTCTCTTGTTTCAAGATGCGAAGGTGTTATTTGCGGATTGGAAGTTTTTAAAACTGTTTTTAAGATTCTTTCAGATAAAGTTAAGGTTGAATTATTATTTAAAGACGGAGATAAAATCAAAAAAGGTGATGTGCTTGCAACTTTGACTGGTCCAGGAAAATATTTGTTGTTGGGAGAAAGAGTTTCTCTAAATTATATTCAAAGAATGAGCGGAATTGCGACAGAAACACATAAATACCAAACTGCTATTGGTGATTTGCCTTGTAAAATAGTTGATACAAGAAAAACAACTCCAAATTTTAGAGCTTTTGAAAAATATTCTGTAAAAGTTGGTGGCGGAGCATTACATAGATTTAACTTGTCAGATTGTGCAATGATAAAAGATAATCATATTCAAGTTGCTGGCTCTGTTACGAATGCTGTTAAAATGGTTAAAGCAAATCTTTCTCACGCTCACAAAGTTGAATTAGAATGCGATACTTTAGACCAAGTGAAAGAAGCTCTTCCTTTGGGTGTAGATATTATTATGCTTGATAATATGGACTTGGAAACTATGAAAACGGCTGTTGAGCTTATTGACCACAAGGCAATTGTTGAAGCAAGTGGAAATGTTCGTCTTGAAACAGTTAGAGCGATTGCAGAATGTGGAGTTGATATAATTTCATCTAGTGCAATTGTTGCAAAAGCTCCAACTTTAGATATTGCTCTTGATATGTAGGGTTGAAGTCTATAAGTTGGATTATATAAGTTGAGTAGGTCGGCGTAGCTACGCCGACCTACTTTGCTACTTTTCTATTGTGTTCTGCTCTCTCCGAGGGTAGAGAGAGAAATTGTCTTTGAGCAGAATGCGAAAAGGTACAATTTCGAGAGTGGGTTCTTATTTTTTTATTAACCCCTCTCCCTTAATCCCTCCAGTCTTTGCACATAAAGTGTTTAGTATCCCACCTCACCCTAACCCTCTCCTCAAGGAGAGGGAAAATTGTTATGTAACGAACTTATTTCCCTATTTCCTTGATTAACCCCTCTCCCAACCTCTCCCTAGGAGAGGAGTAAGTAAAATGTAACCGACTTATCAACTTATCAACTTTATCATATTCCCTTGTTAATAATTATTTCAATGATACAATATAGTTAGGAATTTTAAAGTAAGGCTGAGTTTTTCAAGTATGATGATGAGTCAATCAAAAAAATTATCTATTGCATTCTATTGGCATATGCACCAACCTGTTTATCAACTTACTCCTGATGGCGATTATTTAATGCCGTGGGTAAGACTTCATGCTGTTAAAGATTATCTTGATATGGCGTTGTGGGTTAATAAATTTAAAAATCTAAAATTGAATTTTAATTTTGTACCAGTATTATTGGATTCAATTATTGAGTACGCAGAATACGATGCTCATGATATTCATTCTCGACTTACTATCACTCCTGAAGAAAATTTAAACCACGAAGATAAAATTTTTATCTTGAATAATTTTTTTGATGCAAATTATCAAACTATGATTTTAACTAACGAAGAATATCACCGTTTGTATCAAGTTGTTCAAGTTGAAGGCACTTCGGATACTGAAATTTTTACCAATCAAGAATATGCTGATATTATGGCTCTGTTCAATCTGGCATGGATTGATCCGTCTTTCAAAACTTCTAACCCAGAATTGAAAAAATTAGTAAAAAAAGGTAAAAATTATACTCTTGAAGATAGGGTTAGAATTATTGAAATTCAAAGAGAAATTATCAAAAAAATAGTTCCAACTTTGAAAAAACTTGTTCAAAAAAATAAAATTGAAATCACAACAAGTCCTTATTATCACCCAATTTTGCCGATATTACTTGATTATAAAAATATCAAAAAAAATGCAATGCCAGGGGATGAGATTTTAGATTTAAAAACAGAACTTGATGCAAAAATGCAAACAAAAATGGCACTAGATAGAGTTGAGGAAATTTTTGGTAAAAGACCTCGTGGGATTTGGCCATCAGAACAATGCGTAAATGGCAAAACTCTTGAAATGCTTAGCTCTTTAGGCGTTGAGTGGGCAATTTCTGATGAAGGAATTTTAGGAAGTTCTATTAATTTTGAATTTGAACATGATTTTAAAGGATATTTAAACGAACCTTATCACCTTGTAAAAACTTATCAATACAAAACTAAAAATTCAGATATAAAAATGATTTTTAGAGATGCGACAGTTCATAATTTAATAAATTTTGAATATCCACATCACAATCCAATCGCTGTTGCCAACGATTTGTATGATAGAATTAAAGTTTTGCAAAGTAGAATTTTATCTTCTCCTGACCAAGATCACCTTTTGACAATTGCATTAGATGGTGAAAACTGTTGGGAAAATTATATGGAAGATGGTGCATCTTTCTTGAAAACCCTATATACATTGATTTCAGAAGATAGTTCTCTTGAAACAGTGTTAATTAGTGATTATCTTGAACATAGTAAAGAACATAAATTATTGAGTAAAATTTCTGCTGGTTCTTGGTTTAATAAGAATTTTAAATTGTGGATTGATGAACCCGTAAAAGATATTGCGTGGACGTATTTAAAAAGGGTAAGACAAGATTTTTCGGATTTTGTTAAGCGTGAGCCATTAAATCCTAATATTGAAATGGCAAGAAAAGAATTGTTTATTTGTGAAGGTAGTGATTGGTTCTGGTGGTATGGAGAACCGAATGATTCTGGTAGAGATAATATTTTTGACTTTATTTACAGAACGCATTTGAAAAATATTTATAGATATTTGGATTTGGATGCTCCATCTTATTTGGATGAACCTATAACAAATATTTCACCTTCTAAGCCATCAAGATATCCACAATCTTTGATTACTCCTGTAATCAATGGTAAAGATATAACTTCAGAAGATGATATTTGGAACAATGCTGGATGTATTGAAACTCCTGATGGACCAGTCTTGAGAGAGTCTAAGTTGTTTGAAAAAATTAGATTTGGAAATGATAATGATAATTTCTATTTGAAATTTCACCTAAATAAATTTTTAAAAGGCAACATTGATTTGACTCAAAGAACTTATCAAATGTATATTTATTTGAGAAAAGCTGGTCGTAAGCAAGCTTTAGCTCCAGTAAGATTGATAAATAAAACTCAAAATATTTCTCCAATTTCAATGGAAAAATTTCATAATGAAATTCAGATTGCGATAAGAAAAGATACCTTGCAATTTTTGAGATTAATCAAAGCTATCCCAGGTGATATGTGGGTTTTGCAAAGTGACAAAACTATTGGAGTTGCGTATGATGAAGTTTTAGATTTACGAATTCCTTTTGATTTGTTAGAAATCAAAAATGGTGAAACTTTGGAATTTGTATTTATTAACGCAAATTACGGTGTGAAAGATTTTTATATCCCAAACGAAATGGTTCTGTCTGTAACCCGTCCAGCATTTGTTCCTGCAAGATAAGTTGATGGCGTTTTGCTCAGTTGACAAAGGGAGTAAAATTTTTGCCAAATAAATCTAGTCATTGCTGACGAATGTGAAGCAATCCAGCTGATTTATGTTGTCGGCGTAGCAATGCCGACCTACTATACTGCGAACGTATTAAAATGAATTTGCCGTAAGTTTTTTACGTTTCTATTGCCCACATATCTTTTAGAATATCGCTATTTGTGGTTCTATTCTTACATCATACCTTTACGGTTGAAGAATACTGCAGCGATAAATGTTGCGACAATTGAAATTGTAATAACAATCAAAAATCCAAAATGGTTTTGACCAAATGGCATTGGTACGTTCATACCCCAGAAACTACCTATCATTGTTGGAATTGACATGATGATTGTAATTGCCGCTAAAAATTTCATTACCAAGTTAAGGTTGTTGTTGATAATTGATGCCATGCAATCCATCATACTTTCTAGAATTGTTCTGTGCATTTCAACCATCTCGGATGCCTGTTTGTTTTCAATGATAACGTCTTCTAGCATATCAATATCATCTTCTGTAAACTTCAAAATTCTTTGTAAGTTTGCGGTGTGTACCATTCTCAAAAGTTTTTGAAGTACAAGCTGGTTATCTTTTAAGGCTGTTGTGAAATATACTAAGGATTTTTGGATTTCCATTAATTGGAATAGAGCCTTGTTATTTGTTGTTTTTCTTAGTGAATCTTCAATACTTTCGGTTTGCTTATTGATTATATTCAAGTATCTCAAATAAAACTTTGCAGCTCTGAACAAGATACTGAGCATAAAATTTGCTTTATGACGAGTGTCAAAAAACTTTGCCGTATCAGCATTGAAAGAATTTATAATTTTATTTTCGTGAGAACATACGGTAATTACACTTTCTGGGGTAAAAATCAGACCTAATGGCAAAGTGTCAAAATTACCTTCCTCATCCATAACTGGCACATTAGTAATGATTAAGAGGTTTCCATCTTCAAAATCCATACGTGATAACTCGTCGGCGTCTAATGAGTTGTTTAAAAAGCTCTCATCTAGTCCTAAAACTAAAGACACTTGTTGAATTTCTTCTCTTGTTGGATTTATCAAGTTGAACCAAGAACCTGAAACGGCTTCATTCAAGTTCAAGATTTTTAGTGATCCATCATCTTGGGTTTTTGAAATCTCTAACATTTTACTATTCCTAATTGCCCGATTACAGAACAATTAAACTACACATGAAATAAAAGTTCAATAGTCTAAATTATGGAAATTGTAAAATTATTCTTCATCCTCATCATCGTCTTTTTTGATTTTATCAACAACCAATTTAGCCATTTCTTTAGCGATAACTTTTTGAGTATCTTCTGGACAATTTTGAAGCATGTTCATAGCTGTTCTTAAAGTTGTATCTATATCGTACCAACGTCCACGTTTGTTGTCATCTAATCCAGAACCAACTGCATTGATAATGTCATCTACTGCTTCAAATTTTTCATCTTCAATGTTGTGTTCGATGATAATTTTGATTAAGTTTAGGGCCACTCTGATTTGTGTTTGGTCATCAGTTTCTTCTAGTGTTCTTACTGCTTCTGATAATACTGGGTCTTTGTCATACCAGCGTCTGTGTTGTTGAGAGTATTCTTCTTTCATCTTCCTGTTCTCCTTTATATACTGAAATTATAATAAAAATTTATCCTTGTTTGAAGGTTACACCTTTAGTACCTTTTGGATACTGCCAATCAATAGCCTTCTTTTCGCACGCAATGCGGCATGCACCACATTCAAGACAGTTTTCGTAATTTATAATCAATTCTTGATTTTCATCGTTCCATTCATAAACTTTTGCGGGGCAAATGTAGGTACAATTGCGAGTTTTGCAAGTCTTACATTTTTCTTTGTCTGGCTTGAGATGCGATTCTGTATCTGGTGAATATTTTAGTGTATATAATTTTTTATCTATGTTCATACCAAAATACTCCATATTAAACGAATAATTGCTAAAATATCTTTTATTAGTTCTGAGATTTTTCTGTCAGTGAAAATGCTTTTAATAAATTTCCAATAGTTAGTTCTTTTTGGTATTCCGTTTGCGGATGTAAACATTTCAAAGAATGCATTAATTTTTCTCAAATAATAATCTAAAAACGCCTTTTGTCTTTGATGGAAAATATTCATCAAATCTTTGTATGTTTTCATATCTTTTAGAACAAAAGAATTTTTTAATTTCTGCTCATAGTGAGAGAGGAATTTTTTTGAAAAATCCCCATTATTGAGGGCTTCAATCGCAGTTTCTCCAGCAAGTTTTCCACTAATCATTGCGAGATTTGTTCCTTCCCAATGAAGATTGTTAACCAGCATGCCTGCATCTCCTACAATCATAACTCCATTGTCGCAAAGTTTAGGAATTTTTTTGTATCCGCCTTCTGGAATTAAATGTGCGGAATATTCTTTGAGTTCTGCTCCTTCGATAAGTGGAGCGATTTTTGGATGTTTTTTTAATTGATCCAAAAGCTCAAATGGTCTGTAATTTTTCTCTACAAGGTCATTTAATGTCACACCTAAACCAATTGTTATAGAATCTTTGTTAGTGTACATAAAACCTAAGCCGAGAGAGCCAAGCATTGGACCTCCAAATATTTCTCCGATTGCTCCTTCGTTATCTTTTAGGTTAAATCTTTGATTAATTGTATTGGGGTCTAATTTTAAAACTTCTTTAACGCTTAGAGCTACGTCTTTTGTTTCAATTTCTTTTCTAAGTCCAATTTGTTTTGCAAGAAGAGAATTTACTCCATCAGCTAAGATTACTATATCTGCAAAATACTCTTCTAATTCTGTTTTTACTCCAATAACTTTTTTATTTTCTTTTATGAGTTCTCGGACAACTGTTTCTTCAACAAGTGTAACACCTGCTTTTTTTGCTTCTTCTGCCATCCAGCGGTCAAACTTACCACGAATAACAGAGTAGCTAGCGTTGTCATCTTTACGATAAGAAATAGTTGTGGAATCTTCTTCTCCAAGAATCATATAATTATGTTCAATATTTCTTCGTTCTATTGGGGCTTCCTGTTCAAAATTTGGAAATAGTTCTTTTGTTGCAGATGTATAAATTGCTCCTCCGAACATATTTTTACTTCCTGCAAACATTCCTCGTTCAATGAGGACAACTTCTTTACCGCTTCTTGCAAGTGTTATTGCACAAGAAATTCCAGCAGGTCCTGCACCAACAATTATGACTTCTGTTTTATTTTCCTGTTTTAGCATAAAACCCCTCTCTTGTTGAGATTATACACTAAAATTGGTGGCGTGTAAAATTATGAACATGTGGGATATTTTTATCTTTTATAAATTTACACAGTTGGACTTTTATTATATAATACGTTGTATGAAGAAATTTGATAATATGCGTGTATATGCTTGGATTGAATTTGTTATATGGCTTATTATCGTTGCAATTGCGGTTTTGGGTATAAGATATCATCATTACAAATCGCAACAACAATATAAGAGTTATCAAATATTTATGGAGGATGTTGACGGATTAATAGTTGGTTCACCTGTTAAGTTTTTGGGTGTTCAAATTGGGTATGTAAAAAAAATTCAAATAGTTTCTTCATCTATTTATATAAAATTTGTAATAACTCAAAAAGGTTTAGTTTTACCAGTTGGGGCAATTGCGACTGTCGAAGCTTCGGGACTCGGAGGCTCTAAGGCTCTTGAAATTTATCCTCCTCCAGAGGGTCAAGCTGTTGATAAAATTGTTGCAACTAAAGACCCAACAAGGTTAGGAAAAGTTATTAGTTTATTTGATGATATATTTAGAGAGTTGAATGGTATTTTCTCAACTTTAGATTATGCTGGTAGGCAGATTGACTTTGAACAAGATATTAAGAAGAATATTGTGACCCCTGCGGATGCAAAAGAGGGGCTTATAAAATTTGAAAAAAATATTGATACTGTAATAGATGCAGAACGGAGTTTTAAAGAAAATTTTAATAGGGGTGAAAAAGATGAATCTGGAGAAAGTAAGAGTAATAAATAATCCTGTTGTACTTTTGAATTTGTGTACAATGCGTGACAAGAATACTGATAGTCAGGGTGTAAGAATTGCGACTAGAAAAATTACAAGATGTCTTTTGTATGAAGCTGCACAAAATCTTCCTCTTGTTGAAAGAGAAGTAACTACTCCTTTGACAACTTTTAAGGCAAAAACTGTTGACCCAAATATTAATTTAATCATTTCACCTATTTTAAGAGCTGGATTGATTTTTACTGATGAAGCAATTGATATTCTTCCGCAGGCAACAATTCGTCATATTGGAATGTATAGGGATGAAAAAACTTTGAAACCTGTTTGGTATTATAATAAAGTTCCTATGGATACTCCAAATCCAGAGAATTTTTATGTTTATATTACAGATCCAATGCTTGCAACGGGTAATTCCCTATTAGCGGCTATTGATTTGTATGCAGGAAAAGGTATTCCAATTAAAAATATTAAATGTTTGTGTATTATAGCAGCTCCTCAAGGTATTGAAAATATTCAAAAGCATTATCCAGATATTGAAATCATCACTGCGGCGGTTGATGACCATTTGAACGAAAAAGGTTATATTGTTCCAGGCATGGGGGACGCGGGGGATAGAATATTTAATACTTAAGTTCGTATTGTAAATTTTTTTAACATAAGTAACGGCATGTTTTAAAGATTATTTTAAAATATGCCGTTATTCATTATACGTGTGTGTAATTAAATAGGAGAGCCTATGACTCCAAAAGTAAATAATTCTACAAATGTTCCAACTCCAAAAACGACAGCTCAACCTAAAAGGGTAGAACAATATAAGGTAAAACAAGGTGTTACTATTTCTACTCTTGCTAAAAATATGGGTTTAACTGTTACTCAATTCCAAGCTTTGACTGGTGTAACATCTTTAAAAACAGGGACTGTTTTGAAATTTAAGATGGATGAAGTTCCTGCACATAAGGGAATTATGGCTCTTGCTCAAAAATACAATATGGATTTTACTGAGTTTTGTAAGCTTAATAAAATTCCCGCTCCGTATAGAGAATATAGTCCTAAAAAAGGTGAAAAGTTTTATATTATAAATGGACTAGGTAACTCTGCTAATAAAACTCAATCGGCGAATAAAACTCAATCTTCAAAACCAACTCCAAAATCTACACTTGCAAAACCTGCTCAAACAAAACCAAAAAGGGTTGCTCAAACTTCACATAAATCAGTAAAAACAAAACCTAGAACTTCAATGACAGAAGCCGAAAAAGTTATTCATACAACAGCGGCGGCTGGTGCTAAAGTTGTTTCAAATGTTGTTACATGGGGTTCAAGGTATTCTCCCGCAGAAATTGCACAAGGATTAAATAAATCTGCAAAAGATCATTGGGGAGCTGTTGAAAAAGCAGATTTTCAAGAAATGTTGAAACAAATTAATCCAAAAAATGCTTCTGCTGTGATAAAAGCATATAAAAAGATTAGTCCAAATGAATCTCTGATAAATACCATAACTAGTGAAATTCGCAGTGGTAAAGATGCGAGAAAGAATGCTGTTATGTATATTTATGATTCTTTGGCTCAAGAGAAAAAATATACACAAAGTGCAAGAGCAAAATTTAAAGCTAATTTAGATAAAGAGTTTGACAAATGGGTTGGAATGGTTGATACATCTCAAATGGATAAAACTATTGATTCTATGCTGGCAAAAACCTCTTCTACTCAAGCTACAACTTTATCGAAAAAAACTACAAAAGTTCCTCATAATGGTGCAGTAGTGAAATTGACAAAATCAGAAAAAACATTTACAGTTTCTGATTTGCAAAGAGGAGCTATTGCTTCTGGTAAAAAGGAAGCGATAGAAAAATTTAAAGAATATTGTAAAGCAAATAATATACAATATGATGAAAATATGTTGGATTTAGCTCCGATTGAAAGGTACCCTGCACCAGTAGTTAAAAATGGTAAAGTTGTTTCCGCAGAAACTGCCCTTCTTCGTCCAACTTCAAAACCAAATGGAAAAGTGGTTGTTCTTAACCCAGGGCATGGTGGATATAGTTCTAGAAATGGTTGTTTTGACCCAGGCTCATATAGTTTTATCAAAAAAGGCAACGGTAAATATGCTCCATTATTAGAATATGCAAAAATGAAAGAGTATTCTGATGATTTAACTGAAAAATTACGAGCTCAAGGATATGCGGTTGTAATTGCTGGAGGTCATGCCCAAACTATGTCTGACCAAAATACAACAACAAATGTTATTTCAAAATTGAACTCTGGTCAAAAAGGTGGACAAAAATATTCAAAATCTAATATCGTTTTAATTTCACTTCATGCGGATTCTCAACCAGGGTCTTCTGGTTCTGGGGTTTGTTATGATTCAAAATTTGCTGATGATACAAAATTGCAGGCATGTTTGAATAAAAATTTAAATCAAGATGATTGGATTAAGTCGGCTCCATCCGAAAGACGTTGGGGTGAAAAAGGTATTCAAGTTCTTCACCAATCAGAACAAAATCCTTCTGTTCTTCTGGAAGTTGAATATGTAAATGGTAATAAGAGTCAAAACCTTGATTCAAGAGATTATAGAACTAGATATACAAATAAAATTGTTGCTGGCTTAAACGAATATTTCAAAAAATAATAAAGGACTTATAAAAAATGGATTGGTTAACAAAAATATGGAACTCAATAAAAACAACACTTGGTGTATCTTCACCAAGTTCTTCTTCAACGCCATCTGTGAAAAGTTCAAAACCAATATTCAATGGTAAGAAAACTACTCCTAGACAAGGAGAAATTAGGATGTCATCAGATTTGTCTGATGAACAAATTCAAGCAAATCAAGTAAGAGCTAAATATATTCAACAAGTTAAAAATCCCCCATACAAAGTCCAGTCTGGTGATACAATTGGTAAAATTGCTCAACGTTTTGGGGTTGACGAAGCAACATTGATTGTTCAAAATGGTTTAAACTCAAATACAGCAAAAAATATTAGTTTAGGGCAAGTTTTGAAAATCCCTAATAGAAAAATTGTAAAAAATGTTCATTCAATAAATGATGTTGCAAAGTCGATGGGTGTAAGTGTTGATTTTGTGAAAAAATTAAAACGAATGGAAGATAGTGCCAATCTTCCAGATAACAAATTTCATAACACTCCATATCGAGATGGTGCAGGTGTTGAAACTATTGGTATTGGTCACGTTCTTAAAAGAGGTGAGCCTCGTAAACTTTCAAATTCTCAAGTTTGTGAATTGTGTGCGAAAGACTTATTGAAAGTTGAAGAGTCTATCTCTGCAATGTTAGGAGGTCAAAAAGTATATGATAGGCTCCCCAAAGCGATGAAAGAAGCTTTGCTTGATATGGCTTTTAATAAAGGTCCAGCTATACTCGAAAAGACTCCAGGATTGCTTTATACATTGAAAGTTGGGAAGTATGAAGCTGCAATTAATAAAATGACTTACAACAAATCCACTACAACTGGAAAAGAAATGAGCGGACTTTCTAAACGTCGATTATTTGATATTTCAACTGCGATGAAAATATATCATGGCAAAGTTCCACAAAGCAATATCAATACTGCTCAAAATGTCTATAATCGAGGAATTGAACTTCTTCGAGCTGAATGTAAAGCGAAAGGAAAAAATTTCAACGCTCAACTTGCTGGTTATAACAAAGATGTCCAAAGTTACTTTGGCAACAAGGTGAAAATTAAGTTTATAACAAAGTAATTATTTCGCCAACTTTATCGCCATGAATAGTTTTGATGTCGTGAGAAGTTTCTATTTTGCCCCAATTAAGGTTATTAATAAGGTCAATTGCGACAATTTCTCTTGCTTCCATATTTGAATCGCAAATTTTTACAACAAAACCTTCTTCAAGTTCAGTGTTAACAACAATACAAAGTCCACCAGCACCAACTTTTGCAACTAAGTTTTTAGAATTGGCAATGATTTTTGTATCAGTTCTGTTTTCGCCCCCAATTGTATATGCGTGTTTTAAAAATGCGTTTTTAATCTTTTCATATTTAGGGTCACAAAATAGGTTCAAGTATCCTTTGACCATGTTTTGAAGTGGCATAGAAAAGATTGGAACTCCACATCCATCTTTGGTTACAGGATAACCATTTTTTACTTCGCATAGTTCATAAATTCTTTTTTTGATATTTTTTTGTAATGGATGGTTTATATTGTCATAATTTTCAATATCCCAATCATTAAGTTTGCATAATCCAAGCATCATTGCATGTTTTCCTGAACAGTTATTGTGTAGAGCTGTTGCGTGTTCTCCATGTAATAACAATTCATCTTGTGCAGTTCTTGAGATAGGTTCGTGGTTTCCACATTTTAATTTTGATGGTGAAATTTCAAATTTGTCTAAAATTCCCTTAACAATATCTACGTGAACTTTTTCTCCTGCGTGAGAAGCTGAACAAATTGCAATTTCTTCTTCTGTAAGTCCAAATTTTTCATCCAAGCCGTAATCTATTAGTAATGCAGCTTGTAGAGGTTTTGCACAAGAGCGAAGATAGAATGGATAGTTTTTATCTTCTCCAATTTTTTCTAACACTCGAGTTTTGTCTGTTCTTACTACATATCCAAAATGTTCTTGTTCTATTAGTCCATCTCTATTGTATATAACAAGTTTTGATGGTTCTGTATTTGAAGGATTATTCATTGTCATTGTTTTTCACCATTGCTAATAATTGATTTAATTTATTTTTTAACATTAAATTTTCTTTTTTCAAATCTTCTATTTGTTTTTCGTATTTGTCTGCAATTTTTGCGTATTCTTGATTAATTTTTGGAACTTCGTTATGGTCAAGAACGAAACGTTTTTTAGCTTCTTCTTTTAGCGATAAAATTTTATCAAATTGTTTTTGAGAAATTAACCCTAAATCAACCAAGAATTGACCAAATTTTTTCGGAGTTTTTTCGTTTTTGAAATTTCCAACAGCATCATTTAATTGTTCAGTGGAAATTGTTCCATTATTTACAAAATATTCTCCAGTTGAATATTTTCCTGCAAGCAATCCTGCGATGTTTAAAATTCTAGAATCGTCAGGAATTTGCATATAGCCTTCGTCAACGCAGAATAGAAAATAATTGGCAATTTCTTCCATTGACATGTATGTATTTAAAACGATGTCAGAAATGCTAGAATCTGCGTCTGCAAAGTTTAAAATGTTATAAATATTTGCATCAAAATTGGATTTTTTGTAATCAAGCTCACATTTACCTTTGTATGTTAATACAGGTTTATAAGTCGCAAAAATAAATGCCATATCATCATCGTTATCAATATCTTCTGACAACTTCATATAAATGATTTCTTTAACCCAATTAGGGAAATGTGATATTTTAGTTAAAAACTGTTCTAAAAAATTTCTTTGCAAAGCTCTTTTTCGCCTCTTCTACCAACCTATATTCTAGCATTAAATTCTAATTTCTTCAATAGTGCAAAAGATATTTTTCTTTGTAATTATTCGATTTTATCTTCGTCTTTTTCTTGGTCTTGGTGATTTTGGTTGTAAAGGTTTTTTAACTTTTTAACTCTCAAAATTTCTTTTAAATCTTCTGTAATTTTGTCTTCTTCATCTAAAACGGCTTTTCTCTTTTTCGCATTTAGGACATTTGCAACATTCATCATCGCAAGAGAGTTCAAAGTTGCACGAAGTACAGCACTTTGGTCAGTATATTGTGAACTAGGAGCTGGTGGTTCTTCTTCTCCTCCACGTTGAGAAAAATATTCACCGCCTTGTCCCATCTTATCATCTGAGAGTTTTGCTGCTGTTCCTGAAATATCCCCGCTCTTAAAATTAAAAGAGCCACCAATTCCAAAGAAACCCGCAGATCTGTTATCGACCATAGTTTCTCACCTTTTACCTTGTGTTATTTGAGTTTTCTCAAATAGTCTTCGTGTTCATCTACACATTATAAATTGCGTGATATGTTATTAACTCGTCTAAATGTATTATTTTGCTACTATGTAAACAAAATTTTACAATTTGAAATATTTTTATCCTCTCTATTTAAACGGTTCAAACTACTACCATTATAACACATTGTATTGAAAAAAACAAGAATACATGATATAATAAGTGATATAACAGCGTTTAGAAATTGAGGATTTTTAGGATGAAAAGATTAAATAAAGCATTCACTTTAACAGAATTATTGGTTGCTCTTGGTGTAATTGGTATTCTTTGTGCCATTTTGTTGCCAATTATTTTCAACATTATGCCAAACAAAAGTACTATTATGGCAAAAAGGGTGTATTATACCGTACAGACTGTTGTTTCTGATTTGATAAATGATGAAGCTTGTTATCCAGATTTGACAAGTGCATCTGATACTGAAAAAAGAGTTGGATTTGATGATGGCTTTGGCTATCCGAACTGTTCAGCGTGGGGTGGAACTGAGCACACTGAAACTATTGATACAGAGGGTGATCCTAATGTGAAGTTTAAGACTTTATTCCTTGATAAGTTAGGCAAAACAGATATTGATACTGCTCAATCAAATACAACATTTGCGACTGCTGATGGTGTTGAATGGGCAATTCATACAATGGGCTATGGTACAAAAAATAATAAAAATGTTTTAGCATTAATCACTGTTGATACAAATGGTAAAAGTTCTCCAAACTGTGATCAAGCAGCAGTTGCAACAGGTGCATCTGGTTCTTATTCTAACAAAATAGCTGGAGCAGAATCTTGTACCGGAAGGAAAAAAGGTTTTGATAGATTTACCATGGCTGTTTATGCAGATGGTAAAATCAAAATTAATGAAAATGATACATGGGCTATCAATGCTATCCAAGTTGATAGAAATATCACTGGTGATGGTACTTCAAACGATAATGATAACAAGTTATAATAGAATTAAAGTAGCTGGATAATCGCGCTTGAAATTATTTTGAGTGAGGAAAGTCCGTGCATCCAAGAACAGGCTGCCAGAGAAACTCTGGGCGACGTGAGTCGGCGGATAGTGCCACAGAAAAGATGACTGCCGATGGGTAGAATTTCTATCACAGGCGATGGTGCAACGGTGAGTTAAGAGCTTCACCAGCGATACTGGAAGGTATCGGCTAGGTAAACCCCAGTTGGATGCAAGATTGAGTCGAAGGCTAAGGTTGTTCGCCATCTTCGGAAAGAATCGCTAGAGATTAGGAGCAATCCTAATACCAGACAGATGATTATCTAAAACAGAACACGGCTTACGGGCTACTTTATTTTTTAAACCACCAACTTTAGTTTTTAAGGTTGGTGGTTTTTATAAGTTGCTAATTCGTATAATACTTTTTTTATAGTTAAGTTGTGGACAATTTTGTAAATAGTTCATTATTTCCTTTTTAAGGGAGAGAAATTTTTACTTCTTATTTATACTGCTTTTTCCCAATAAAATCTTTCCAATATGTACCGTTACCTTTAGGGCTGATGTCGTTTATTGCATAGTATGCACAAGCAAGGGCATTTCCTCCCCATGCTCCATTGCAATATTTTAATTCAGCTTTTATTGTTCCCGCTCCTGATGCATAAGTCCTTCCATAGTTATTATCAGGGTGGTCTGTGCCTTCTGGTATGATATGTCCATCTGTTGTGAACAGAAAGTAAAATATATCTACTCCTAGAGTATTGGGTCTTTTATTTCCATTTAAATCTATGCATAATCTTGGCCCATTAAAGCCTGCAGTTGGTTGATCGTCGAATAATATATATTTCCCAGAAATGTCATTTCTGTATCCAGTAACGTCACAAGCGGTTTGAACACGTTTTTTGTTGCTCCGTAAAGAATATATTGGATATGGGGTATTTTCGCTACTACTTTCTTTATCTCCCACATCTTCCCAAGTCCAATCCGAAAATTTGCTAAATCCTTTTACATATTTTGAAAGTTCTCCTATCATCGCATTTAATCCATATTCAGATGTGTAATCGGGTATAGATTGTTCGTGGTCATTCATAAATTGCATTGCAACTTGATTCCATTCTGAATATGTTTTTTTTAATTGGGCTTGTAAATCTTTATTCCTTACATTGGTTAAAAGGCTCGGAATTGTGATAGCTGAAACAACTCCAATTATGCCAATTGTTATCAAAACTTCAGCAAGTGTAAAGCCTAAAAATTTATTATTCATCGTAAAGTCCTCAATCAAGAAAGTACTCGTTATTGTCGCTATTAGCGACAATAACGAGTTAATAATAGCATAGAATGTACTTATGTGCAACACATTCAGAAAACAGTTGGGACAACAAATTCAAAAGTTACGAAAAGAAAAAACGTTGACTCAAGAAAATTTGTCTTTAGAATCTGGAATTTCACGTTCTCATATTGCAATGATTGAAGCTGGAAAACGTGATATTACGGTGAGTTGTATGTTCAAAATCTCAAGAGCGTTGGGCGTAACCCTTGCAGATATTTTTTCATTTGATGATTTAGAAAGTTTTAAGTTCGATATTGAAGAATTGTACAAATAATAAAATTGTGCAAATGTTGGGTTAAATCAAAATTCCTCTTCCCTTGGAGAGGGGTGCAAACAAACATTGCTCTTTTTATTTGGAAATTACACCTAAAAGTAGGGTGCAATTTATTTCACCCTACTTTCTACATTCTACTTTGGGGTGTGGCAAAAGTTCTGTGTCGTACATTAACAATTTGATTTTACTTCCAATTTTGTGCTAGTATGCACTTAAAAGGTAGGGTAAAATTATGATAAATAGAAAATCACGGGATGAAATTAAAAGAATGAAACACGCTGGCTATATTGTAGCCCTTGTTCATCAAAAAATGAAGGAAGTTGTAGTTCCAGGAATTTCTACAAAAGAATTAGATGAAATTGCTATGAAAATTATTAAGGAAAATCGTGCTATCCCAACATTCTTGGGATATTCAGGTTTCCCAGCTTGTATTTGTACATCAATTAATGAACAAGTTGTACATGGTATTCCATCAGAAAAAGCTATTCTAAAAGAGGGCGATATTATCGCTATTGACGTAGGTGCAACATACGGCGGTATGGTTGGTGATAGTGCTTGGTCATATCGTGTTGGTAAGGTTTCTCCTGAAGTTGATAAATTAATGAAAACAACAGAAGAATCTTTGTTTGCTGGTATTGAACAAATGCGTCCAGGAAATGTTTTGGATGATATTTCTAAAGCAGTTGAAGCTGTTGCGGTGCGTGAAGGTTATGGAATTGTTCGTCAATATGGTGGACATGGTGTAGGCCACGAAATGCACGAAGATCCATTCTTGTTTAATTATAGCGTAGGTGATAATACTTTAATCAAATCAAATATGGCTATTGCTATTGAACCAATGTTGAATTTGGGTTGTGATGACGTTGTTGTCAATGAAGAAGATGGCTGGACAGTAAGTACTAAAGATGGCAAACCATCAGCTCACTTTGAACATACGGTTATTGCAACAGACGATGGCCCAATTATTACAACAACATTAAATCAGGAGATTTAGATGAATTATTATGTTGGTGTATCACTGGCTTCTGGTTCTACAATGGATTCTGGGGTTACGGTGATAGATGAAGATAACAAAATTATTCTTCTTGATAAGTTGTACAAGATGAATGATATAATTTTCTTTTTTGAAAATTTTTCATCTCTAAAAAATTCTAAAATTTGTGTATCAGTGCCTTTTGATAGAACGATGTTGGAGGGCAAATGGAGAATTTTGTCTAAGCCTTATCAACTTGTATCAAGTAATAAGAATATTCCAAATCGTGATAACTGGACACAAAGACATTCTAACCGTGGGTCTGAATATTTTAGAGAATTGACTGAACGTGGCATAGAAGTTAATCGTTTTGATGTTTATATGACCCGTCAGAGTTTGCATTTGAATTCTTGTTATAAAGATCGTTCTCCTGCGGATTGTAAGTTTCTACAACAGGCATTGAGGAATGAATGGGGATTTGAAGATTTGCCTACAAATATGATGCCAATGTCCCATTTGGAAGCTATTTTGGGTGCATTGCTTATGAAAGAAAAAAATCAAAATCCAGATAAAATTCGTGCGATTTATAATTTTAGAGGTTTGGATGTTATTGATATTAAAGATAACTTGAATATCTCAACTGACGTTTATAATTTTGAAAGGGAGCTTGTCGGAAAAACTGATTTAGATTAGTCGTTTTTTCTGAATTTATATTGCTATGTTTGAAAAAATAATTACAACATTGAGTAATCCAATTTTATTTTATGCTGATAAAGAAGGTCATGCGGTTTTTAGAAACTTTAACTGGTTTGGGAATTGTGGATGTTCTTACGATTTGCAATTGTCTAAAATAGAAGTTGGAAAAGTTCTTGAATATCGTTTTGATATTGAAAAGCATTTGAAGATAGCATATTGGCTTGTTCCGATAATTATTTATTTGATTTTTATCCATACAAGGCTTTCTTTTTGGAATTTGTTGGTTGCAGAATTTTTCTGGATATTGATTATTGGTATTCTGCGTGCTGTTTGTGCGTATGTTTATAGTGATTTTTTGATTAAAAATTTTGGACAATATAAAGTTGTTGACTTTGTTCCGCATATGCCAAAAGAAAAATGGCAATTTTATAGAAGAGATTTTTACAATAAAATCATTTTAATTGGTATAGTTATAGTTTTATTTTTTGCTCCTGCCTTTGCATTGCAATACGGTTTGAAATTGTGTTCAACTTCTCACAAAAAACATGCAAAAGTTGCAATGACAATTTCTGAAATTTATAACGCATTTTATCCAAAAACTTCAGATAGTTACGATTTGATTGCGTATGTAAAATATGCGAAACATGATTATAAAGGAGCTTTGGATGCATATAAAACATCTCTTGAGATGACAGGAAAACATTTTAGCCAAAAAGATTTGAGTAAATTTGCCAATCTTTTGTTCTTGGAGAAAAAAATAAGTTCTCCTGAAGATGCAGTTGTTCTTTTTGATGATTATGCAACTAGAAAAAATATGACAGTTTTAGAACAATCTAAAATGCTTTGGATGAAATCAATTTTCAGTATTGAAAACAATATGACTGATGCAATTGTTGCAGATTATGATTCATTGTTGGAATCTTTAAGTCCAAAGGATATGAAAAATCGTTTTTATATCACAAGTGACAAAGCATATATTCTTTATTTGATGAAGGATTATGAAAATGCTTTGGCAAATTATGATGTTTTGATTAACTATGCGGAGAATAATAAAAAACAATTTGCAGAGGAATTGAAATCTTTGTATGCAGAACGAGGATTTACAAAGAAACAATTGGGCGATACTCTCGGTGCGGATGGTGATTTTGCGGCTTCTGGAATTGATATTTACGAAATAGATAAATATGAACCATCTTATTCAGAACAACAATTTGTGGTTGATGAATATTAGAGAAAGAGGAATTAATGAAAAAAGGATTATTTATAACATTTGAGGGTGCTGATGGTTGTGGAAAAACAACTCAAATAAATTTGTTGAAAAAATATCTTGAAGAAAATGGGCATAATGTTCTTCTTACTCGTGAACCTGGGGGAAAAGGTTTGGGAGAAAAAGTTCGAGAAATTTTGCTAAATTATGATGGACCAGTTTCTGATAGATGTGAATCCTTTTTATTTTTGGCAGATAGAGCACAGAATGTTGATGTAATTGTAAAACCTGCATTAGCAGAAGGAAAAATAGTTCTTTGCGATAGGCATACAGATAGTACTGTGGCTTATCAGGGTTATGGCCGAGGTTTAGATTTAGAAAAAATTCATATGTTGAACAATTTAGCGACTGGTGGAAAAAAGCCAGATATAACTTTTGTTTTTGATGTTGATATTGAAACTTCAATGAAACGAGTTGGGAATGAAAAAGATAGAATGGAAAGTGCTGGGAGAGAATTTTTTAATAAAGTGCGTAATGGTTATCTCGAAATTGCAAAATCTGAACCCGAAAGAGTCAAGGTTGTAGATTCCACAAGGTCAATTGAAGAAGTCCATAAGGATGTTGTTGAAATCGTTGAGAAGTTGAATATATAAAATAGTTTATCATACTGAGCGAAGCGAAGAATGGCAAACTTGAAATGAGCCAAACATTCTTCCCTCCCCAAGGGTGTACAAAGCGAACCGTTGAGCTGAGGCGAAACGTGTGAGTCTGTATGCGTGCGAAGGCTGAGCTGAGGGTTAGGGAGAGGGGTTGATAGAAGAAAGAACCCTCTCTGGAAATTGTATCTTTTCGCAAATGCTCAAAGACAATTTCACACTCTCTCCCTTGGAGAGAGTTAAGCATGTTGAATTCTGAACGATGAAATATGTATGGTTGCTACAATATTTGCAAAATTGAAAATGAAAAAGTGAACAGTTTTATAATGTTTTACAATGTTAGTCTATCAATAAAAATCAGCTGGATTCTTCGCTTTGCTCTTAGCCAAAATTCGCAGTTAAGTATGACATTTGCGTTAAGTTGTTTCCCTCTCCGAGGGAGAGGGAGTAAGGGTGAGGGGTGAATTGTAGAGATACTTTACCCCTCACTTAGTATGGTGAATTATATTATGTAAAGAACATATTCCTTATTCCTTCTTCCTTATTTCCCTTCTAAAACTTATAGACTTATCCACTTATAGACTTTAGCCATAATATTTTACATCTTGCTTCTTTTGTAATAAAATAATGGCACAGATTGTAATTGAATTAAGAGGAAAAATAAATGCAAGTATCTTTAAATTGGTTAAACGAATTCGTAGATTTATCAAATGTTGAAGCATCTCAAATTGCTCATGAATTGACTATGAGTGGTCTTGAGGTGGAATCTGTTGAAGATGTTAAGCCAAGTTTTACTAATATAAAAACTGTTAAAATTGAAAAAATTGATGCTCATCCAAATTCAGATAGACTTCACCTAGTTACTGTAAATACAGGTTCTGGTTTGAAAACAGTTGTTTGCGGAGCTCAAAATATTCAAGAAGGTCAAGTTGTTCCATACGCAAGCGTTGGATCTCAAGTTTTAGATAGAAAAACTGGAGAAATGTTTACTTTGACTCCTGCTGTTATCCGTGGGGTTGAATCACAAGGTATGTTATGTTCCGCTGACGAATTAGGCGTTAGTGAAAGAAATTACCAAGAAGAAGATGGTATTTTGGTTTTGAATAGAATATTCCCAGATGTTGAATTAGGCAAAGATGTTAAAGATGTTTTGGGGTTTGAAAAAGATACTGTTATTGACGTTGCACCTACTGCTAATAGAGGTGATCAAATGTCTGTTATTGGTGTTGCAAGAGAGTTAAGCTCATTGTTTAATACTCCATTAAAATTCAACCCAGTTGAATGTACAAAAGATTTGACGACTGACAAATTCAAAGTTGAAATTAAAGATAAAGATGTTTGTAAATATTATTCAATCGCACTTTTGAAAAATATTAAAATTAAATCTTCTCCAGATTGGATGCAAAAAAGATTGATTGCATCTGGTGTGAGAGCAATTAACAATGTTGTTGATATTACAAATTATGTAATGCTTGAATATGGTTGCCCTCTTCACGCATTTGATGCGGATAAATTAGATGGCTATTTGTGCGTAAGAAGAGCTGAAGAAGGAGAAAAACTTGTTACTCTTGACGAAGTTGAAAGAACTTTAACAACGGATTCTGTATTAATTGCCACAAAAGACAAAGGTGTTTGTTTAGGTGGTGTCTTTGGCGGAGCTAATTCTGAAATTGACGATAATACAACTTCTTTAGCATTAGAAGCTGCATATTTCACTCCTGCAACTAATAGAAAATCTGCAAGAAGTGCTGGTTACAGAAGTGAAGCTAGTGCAAGATTTGAACGTGGTATTGATATTGAAGCTGTAAAACCAGCATTGATGCGTGCTATGCAATTGTTGGTTGAATATGCAGATGCAGAGGTTGTTGGAGTTGTTGAAGATGGTGAAAATAAACTTGAGCCACTTGAAATTACTCTTCGTTATCCTCAAATTAAAAGAATTTTGGGTTGCGAAATCGCTTCTGATAGATGTGATAATATTTTGGAAAATTTAGGATTTAAAAAACTTGGCGGAAATGCTGCTGCTGCAAAATTTTTAGTTCCAAGTTTCAGAGCATATGACGTAACAAGAGAAATTGATTTGATTGAAGAAATTGCAAGAATTAACGGTTACGATAAAATTTCTCCAACCTTGCCAGCTAAAGCTCAAACTCCAACAATCACTTTGGAAGAAAAAGTTATAAAAAGAATTCACGAGTTATTATTATCAGCTGGATTGAATGAAATTCAGACAAGTTCACTTATTGGTAAGCCAATGCTTGATAAGTTCAAAATTGGTTATGATGATGAAAAAGCAGTGAAAGTTTTGAACGCTGCAAGTGAAGATTATTCAATGCTTCGTCAAACATTATCTGCTAGTGTTTTGAATTGTATGAAATATAATTTTGATAATGGTCAAAAGAATTTCTGGGCATACGAAATTGGTAAAACTTATATCAAAACTTCTCCAGCAGATGAAAAAAATACTGGTGTAAAAGAAACAAGAGTTTTGGAAGGGGTTTTGACAGGCGAAGTTCAAAATTCAAAATGGCAAATTAAAACTTCAACTGATTTCTATGCAGTTAAAGGTATTATGGAAAATATTTTTAATGATTTGGAAGTTTCAAGAAGAATTAAACTTGCACCATTGGAAGAAACTGAACTTGCAAAGGATAATAATATTCTTCACCCATATAGAACCGCTGTTGTGATGTTATTGGGTAAGAAACCTCAACCAATTGGTTATTTTGGACAAGTTCACCCAACTTTGATTGATAAATTGAAATTAAATCAAGACGCATTCTTGTTTAATTTGAATTTAACAGAACTTATTTCCGCAGTGAAAGAAACTGTTCCAAGATTTAAACATCTTCCACAGTTCCCAGAAGTAAGACGTGATATCGCATTTATTATAAACGATGATGTAACATTTGAAGATATTCAAAAAGTTATAAAAAGTTCAGTAAAACAAAATATTTTCAAAGGTTCTGAAATTTTTGATGTATATCAAGGTGAACATGTTGAAGATGGCTTCAAGAGTGTTGCTTTTAGAATAAAAATGCAGGATGAAAACGCAACATTAACGGATGAAATCATTGAACAACAAATGACTTCTGTTAGAGAAAAATTACAAAAAACTTACGCTCAAATTTCATTTAGGGAGTAAACAAATGATGAAAAAATTATTAGTCTCATTATTATTTATTTTTACTGTTTTATTTGGATTTAGTTTTAATCAATCCACATTAGCAAACGATGTTTTGCCAATTAGACCAAACATCGTTGTAGCAAGAACAGTAGGGCTTTATCAAGTTGGAGATGATGTCACGATTTATAAAGAGCCAAATGATGATTCTATGATTTTGTATCGAGTAAGATGGACTTCGGATGAATTCTTTCCAGAAAATATTGGAGCAGAAAAGTTCTTCACTGTATTTATACCAGAAAAAGAGTTAGCGTTAGTTAGTGTAACTGATGTAACCGATGATTGGGTTGAAATTGTTTATGACAATTCAACAGGAAAGACAGGGTGGATAAAAAAAGATGATCCATATAAATTCATGACTTGGATTAATTTTTATAACACCTATGGGAAAAAATATGGATTGCGAATGCTAAAAAGTGCTCCTGCTGTTTGTAAAGATGTAAAATCTGCTCCAGAAGATTCTGCAAAAACTTTATCGACAATTAACATGCCACAAAAAATAAATTTGAATGTAATTCGTGGTAATTGGGCATTGGTTAGCGTGTTTGATTTGGATAGAATCCCTAAAACTGGATATGTTCGCTGGAGATCAGAAGACGGGGTTAGATATTACTTCCCAGAAGTGAAATAAGTATTAAATAATAACAAAAAAGACTGTACTTGTGTATTTCTTCCAAGTACAGTTTTTTTATGTTGTTGAATTTGAGGTTTTAACAATTTGTAAAATCATGTAAAATTTTAGCAAAAAATACTTGTGTTTTGTTTTATTATGAATGAAAATACATAAAAACGGATGTGTGAAATGATAGTAAATAGTGCAACAAATTTTCGAATAGATAGAAGACGACATAAACAGGAATTATTGTCCCCTCAAAATGAGAGTCAATTTTATTCCCCAAATTTTCAATCACAATACAGTTATCGAGATATTAAGAGACCTTTAAAAACTAATCCTCAGGATTTGAGTTTTAAAGGTCTTTCTTTAGGGATGTATAAAAGATTGGACAAAGTTTATTCAAAAGCGGAGTTTGAAAAGTTTGCGGATGAATATCTTGGCAAGATGGGTCGAGAGCTATTAGAGGATATTACAGTAAAAAATAAAGCTAGAACGAGTAATTTAATTAAAATTGATCCAAATGATCCAGATAAAATTATTGTTAGTAAAAAGACAATTCCTCATTTAGCTTGGGATGGTATAATTTATCCATTCAAAATTCTTCCTGGAGATTTGTTGAATGGTACTGTCGAACTTTTAGGAAAAGTTCCAATGTTAAAAGATTGGTCTGCAAAAACTCTAGAAAGACCGTTCTTTAAAAATATTAGACAACGTTCAAAAATAGATTCAAAAATTAATTCTCTTACAGGTTTATTGACTTATAGAGATGTAAAATTGAAAGAAGCAGAAAGCTCTCTAGCTAAAAAATTAGGGAAAGAAGTTAAGGATTTAACTGCTGAAGAATTGGCACAAGCAAAAGCAAATGCTGATTCAAAAATGGAATCGGGTCTTTTCCAAACTTTCTTAAAACAGTTTGACCCAAAATCAGGGAATTATGATACAAAACACGAAAGAGCTTTAAATAGATTAGTTTCTGGCTTGCCTCCAGCAATTTTCTTGGCTAATGATGCTTATAACTTATCAAGAATGATGGATGATGATCCAAAAGCTGCAACAAAAGAACAAAAAACAAGATTTAAGCAAGAAACAAGCAGAATTTTAACAAGTGGTTATCTAACTTTGATTACAATGGGAGCTTTCCAAAAATTTATCAACAAATCAAAAGCTGGTATTGTATTAACCACAGGTATAACAGTTCTTGTAACTGAAATGTTTTCTCGTTTATCTAATGGAAAACATATTTTTAGATTATCTCCAGAAGAAGCAAGAAAAGAAAATGAACAAAAACATGCTCCAGAAGCAAAAATTAAGCCAACTGAAGATAAAAAACAAGTTACTTCTACTGGAAAACTTGATTCTACTAAACCAAAAGAACAACAAAAACCATTGTTATCTTTTGATACGGTAATGAAAGCATCTGCTGTCATTCTTGCAACTGGTTATGGAATTAAAGGTTTCAAACATATTCCAGCTATTAAAAATATGGCATTGAAATATTTTGAAAATATGAAGGCAAATAATCCAGAAAAATTTGCAAAACTTGGAATTGGTGATATAAATGCTGATAATGCGGTAAAAACATTTGAAAGTAAGGTTTTATATAGACCTTTCACAAGTGCATATAAAAACTTAACTTCTCAACCGTTCCATGTTGAACCAGAAAAATTTAATGAAGTAATTAAAGTCTTAAAAGAATATGATCCAAAATTTGCGGCAATGTACGAAAGAATTGGTAAATCCGCAATAAAAACAGTAGATGGAAAAACATTTATTGACTTAGGCTCAAAGGACAAAAAAGTTAAACCATTGGTTAATTTCGTAATTGCACCATTCAAATTTATGTGGAATACAGTTACTCTTCCATATTGGATGGTTGATGAAAAATTGATGGGTGTGTTTAGAAAAGCTAAACCAAAAGCTCCTGCAAAAGATATTGATGCTTTAGCTAAGAGTTTCGATAGAATTTGTAATCAAGCATTGAAGAAAAATCTTGATAAAGAAAAATTTCACGATTATTTACAAGTTAATTTCTTGAAAGCGTTCAACTTGGATTCATTATCAAGTGTATCTAACGCCGAACTTTCAAACTTGGCAAAGACAGCGGCATCAATTGCTACTATTTGGTTCTTGATGACAGATAACTACAATATGGTTATGTTGAAATCAAATGGTAATGATAAAGAAGGTGCTAATACTAAATTCAAAGAAAGATTTGTACAAGAAGGTTCAAGATTATTCTACCAAACATTATTGATTGACTTGTTCAACTCTACATTCAGAAATCAATATAACTCTTCATTACTTGGAATGAGCTGGGTAACATTGGTTGATACAACATTGGGTGAAATGTTGACAAGATCATCAGTTGGTACGCCAATCAAACCTCATACAAGAGATGAATTGATTGATATTGAAACAAGACAAAATAACTCAACAGGATTTAAAAAGAGATATTATAACTTTATGCAAAGATTGACAGGCAAACGTTCAATCAAATCATACGAAGTTGCTCCAAAGGGTGCAAATTTGGCACAAGCTACTCCTGCTCCTGCGGCGACAACAATATCTTCAATCCCATCATTGAGTGGTAATTCAATGCTATTAGAATCAATGATTAAAAAACAAAATTAAATAGACTTACGGAGTTATATGTTCGGTTAATGATATTTATTAAGGTTAGAGAGTATAAAATTCTAACCTTTTTTATTTTGTAAATTAAATTTCGGATTTATTTAACAAATCTTTAGTCATAATTCCAAAAGCTAAAACTTCTATTGTTACTAATAAAATTCCCATTTTAATTTCCCCTTAGTTACATGTAATATAAGTTATTTTTTATTTGGGAATTGCTAATTTGTGAACTTTTATTTCAAATAGGTTATAGTGCCAAAAGTGTTACAGGATAGTAACATAAATTCTCTTTATGTACTTAGTTTTCTATGTTTTTGCTATACTATTAGTAGAATTTGGTTGGATTGCCTTGAGAGATGGGATTTCGACCTTTTAATAGTCGAAAGGATAGAATACGAATGAAGAAAATTATGACTTTTTTAATGTTACTCCTATGTAGTATGCAGAGTGCGAGTGCAATGAATATTGACGCTTTTATGGATAAACATATTGCCCCTGTGTCAGATGCCGTAGCAAATCTAATATTTTTTCCAATATCGATTTTTGGATCAAAAGTTCCTTTAATTATATTCTGGATTTTGTTTGCTGGAATATTTTTCACTATATATTACAAAGGAATTGCAATATGGGGCTTTAAACATGCTCTTGATATAGTTGCAAAACCAACTGAAAAATCTGAAGATGGAAATTGTGGTGAAGTTTCTTCATTCCAAGCTTTAGCAACTGCATTATCTGGTACTATTGGTATCGGTAGTATTGCTGGGGTTGCAATTTCTATTTCTATTGGTGGCCCTGGAGCTGCATTTTGGATTTTTGTCGGTGCAATTTTAGGTATGTCAATCAAATTTGTTGAAGCTACTTTGGCTGTTAAGTATAGAAGATTTAACCTTGATGGTTCTGTTTCTGGTGGACCAATGCACTATATTGCACACGGTTTAACTAGAAAAAATATGCGTTGGTTAGGTCAACCACTTTCAGTAATTTTCGCTATCCTTTGTATTGGTGGCGGTATTACTGGTGGTAATATGATTCAAATAAATCAAACTGCTCATCAATTAATATTTATTACTGGAGGAGAACATAGTATTCTTCACGGTTATGCTTGGATAATTGGGCTAGTTGTTGCAGTTCTTATTGGGCTAGTTGTTGTTGGTGGTATCAAGAGTATCGCAAAGGTTACAACAATTCTTACTCCAACAATGTGCTTGTTATATATCGTTTCAGGACTTATTGTAATCGGTGCTAACATCACTCACATTCCTGCTGCGATTGTTCAAATTGTTACAGAAGCATTCCATCCAACAGCTGTTGCAGGTGGTATTTTCGGTACAATTATTATTGGTTTAAGACGTTCTGTTCAATCAAACGAAGCTGGAACAGGTGCGGCAGCTATTGTTTATGCTACATCTCAAACAAAAGAACCTGTTTCTCAAGGATTTGTTGCTTTATTAGAAACATTCTTAACTGGTGTTCTTTGCTTATTTACATCTTTTGCAATTGTTATTACTGGTGTTCTTAAAACAAGTGCAGTTGGTAAAATTTCAGGTATTGAATTAGCGTCTAACGCATTCCAATCAGTTATATCATTCTTCCCTATTATCTTGTCTATAATTGCAGTATTATTTGCAATTTCAACATTGATTTCTTGGGCATATTATGGTCAAAAAGCTTGGACATTCCTTCTTGGTGAAGGTAAAAAACGTGTTCTTACTTTCAACCTTATTTATTGTTTATTTATCGTAATTGGTTCTGCAATGAACGTAAAATCAATTATTGATATTACAGATGCAATGATGATTGCAATGTGTGTACCAAATATTATTGTTCTTTATATCTTAGCACCAGAAATTAAGAAAGATTTGAAAGCTTATTGCCAAAAATATAAAGTTGGTAAATTTATAAACAGAGGATGGATTGCTGAATCAGAAGTTCAACCAATCGCTGTTCCTGTTGATGTAATTGAAGATGAAGAAAAAAGTGTAGGAGAAAATCTATAATTATGGCAGACCAAATAATTGTAACTGTTTCAGGTGTTGATAAAGTAGGAATTGTTGCAGAAGTTACTGCTGTTCTTGCTAAAAATGAAGTGAATATTGAAGATATTAAACAAACATTGATGCAAGGTCATTTTGTAATGTTTATGCTTTGCGATATAGAAAAATCAACTTATACTTTCAAAGAAATTAAAGAAGCTCTAATTGCATGCGGAGAGAATATGGGAATGGAAGTATGGGTTCAGAAAAAAGAAATTTTTGACAATATGCACAAGATTTAGTTTTGAAAAGTATTAACAATTTGAAAAATAAGAATCTAGGAATAGATTCTTATTTTTTATTAGCAAAAAATATTTTTACGTGGTTTATTTTTTGTAGGAGGTTTTATGAAAACAAATATTGTATCTCAAACGAGTATGACGGGTAAAAGTTATACTTCAGTAATATCAAAGAAAAGATTAGTAGAGGATTTTGCAAATAAATCAATGGAACAATTTTCTGAGCATGGTATAACTTTAAAAGCCGAAGGGCTTGTGAAAAAAGTTGGTTATCTAATTGGTGAAGATTGGACAAAATTAAGAAAATCTGGAAATCCTATGGACACTCCAGTTTATCGAGTTGCAGATAATGACAATTTTGTTACTATAAAACCAGTTTATCATAGATTCAAAAATTCAATCTTGATGGAAATTGAAGATAATAATGATCATATTGATAGAATATTAATAAATAGACAAAAGCCATCAGATTACACTTATGAACGTGCGGTAATCACTCCATACGGTAGTGCATCTGGTAAAACATATAATTCCCAAAAAGATAATGATAGTAAAATCGAAACTCGTGTAAATGATTATATAACAAAATATTTTGACAAACTTTTGACTAATGATGATGGTACATCAAAGTTGTCTAAGAAATATCATCGTTAGATGAATAATGGTGATTCAAGTTTCTTGTGATAGAGTTTACGATTGTTTATTTTAAAAAAAATCTTATCAAAAAAAAGAAGAAGTATTTCACTTCTTCTTTTTTTCATTATTGAACTTTTTGACATTGTGTATTGTACTTTTCTTTTGTTCCATCAGGGTATGTAATTGTTACAAATCTATTTTCTTGCCCATTGAATTTATTATCTGGTGTATAAGCCATCTAGCTATGTTCCTGTATCTAGAAATATAACAAAACACATCCGTAATACTGAGCGAAGCGAAGTATCTCTTGTTGTACTTGTTCAGATTAACCCCTCACCTCAATCCTCTCCCCACGGAGAGGAAGACAAATATTAATCAGCCATACGGCACGCAGTTTCGCTCGACTAACTTCGCTTCGTCGGTTCAGCTAGTGTCCCTCGGAGATGAATAATTAATCCCTCTCCTTGGGGAGAGGGATTAACAAAAACAAGTTAAACTTTTAGATTGTTCAGGCAAATTTGTAAAATTCTATTCGGTTGCTTCGAGAATTCATCATTGAGTGAATTGAGTGAATTGTGACGAAATGTAAACATGAATTTAAAAAGGATGAAATTCAATAATAATGCTAGATTTGGTATGATACTGTTTTGTATGGTTGGGCAATTTTAAATTTTTAATTCCTTTTATATATAAGTAAGATATAAAAAATATATCAAATGTGCTTAATATGAAAGGAGATTATTATGGGTGCAGTTCATGGATTTAGACCAGATGCTAATGGAGATGGAAGAATTTCACAAAAAGAATTTAAGGCAATGAAAAAACTTGGTTTAGATGTTAACTATCTCGACAAAGATGGTAATGGTAAAGTTGATAAAGATGTAAAATCTAAAGCTAATTGTGTTTTTTCTGGTGATGAAGAAAGAATTTATGATAAAGCAAATATTGAGGGCAATAAATCTATTATTACTTCTACGTCTATTGTTACTTACAGCAACGGTGACAAGCTTGCGATTCCAGCTGATGAGATTGAAGTTTCAGCTAATAAAATATTTGGTTTTTATAAATCAGCAAAAGAAGATGAATAAACAATGTAAAAGCTTCTATATAAACAAAACCCTCAAAGTTTTAACTTTGAGGGTTTTAGTTATAAATTAGAAATTATTCAACTAAACTAATTCTTTAACTTCAGCTGCAAAAACTTTAGGATCTAATTTGATTCCAGGTCCCATAGTTGTTGATAGGTAAACTGATTTAACAAATGTACCTTTAGCTGATGCTGGTTTAGCTTTGATAATTGCATCTGCTAATGTTGCATAGTTTTTGATTAGGTCTTCTTCGTTGAATTGGATTTTTCCGATAGGGCAGTGAATCATACCTTGTTTGTCTGCTCTATATTCAACTTTACCTGCTTTAGCATCTTTAACAGCTTTAGCTACTTCCATTGTAACTGTACCTGTTTTAGGGTTTGGCATTAAACCTTTAGGTCCTAATACTCTACCTAATTTACCAAGCATACCCATACAATCTGGTGTAGCAATCAATGTATCGAATTCGAACCAGCCGCCTGCGATTTTTTCGATGATTTCTTCAGCACCTGCAAAATCTGCTCCTGCTTCAGTTGCTTCAGTTGCCTTAGCACCTTTAGCGATAACGCAAACTTTAACTTCTTTACCAAGACCAGCAGGTAAAACTACTGTTGATCTGATTTGTTGGTCTGCTTGACGAACATCGATACCTAAACGCATGTGGCATTCTACTGTTTCGTTGAATTTAGAAACTTCGTTAGAAATTTCTTTTAATTTTTTTATTGCATCAACTGCTGTTGATGGTTGATTAAAACCTTCCAGCATTTCTTGCATTTTCTTTTGTTTTTTAGTTAATTTTGCCATTTTATATTTTTCCTTTCGTGGTAATAGCGGACTTTACGTCCTTCCATCTAGTCTTCTTTTACTGTAACACCCATAGCTCTACAAGAACCAGCAATCATTTTTACTGCTGCATCCATTGTTGTAGCGTTTAAATCGTCCATTTTAATTTTAGCGATTTCTTCTAATTGAGCTCTAGTGATTTCAGCAACTTTATCCTTGTTAGGAACTGATGATCCTTTTGGAATATTTAATGCTTTTTTAATCAACACAGGAGCTGGTGGTGATTTGATAACAAATGTGAAACTTCTGTCTTCGTAAACATCAATGATAACTGGGATGATGTATCCAGCTTTATCTTGAGTTTTAGCGTTGAATTGTTTGCAGAAGTCCATGATATTAACACCGTGTTGACCTAATGCAGGACCAACTGGTGGTGATGGATTTGCTTTACCTGCTTCGATTTGAAGCTTGATTTTTCCTACTACTTTTTTTGCCATGATTTTCTCCTTTTGTGGTAATAACGGTTCTTTATCGGCTTGTAAAGGATCCTTCCACATTATTTGTACTATCTTTTGTAATAATTAGTTATTACAATCTTACTTGATTATAATTTATTGATTTGTTTGTATTCCAATTCAACTGGCGTTTCACGACCAAAGATTGAAACATTTGCTCTAAGTTTAGATTTATCAGGATAAACTTCAATAATATCTGCATCAAAGTCTGCAAATGGTCCTGAAATAATTCTAACTTTATCTCCAGGTTTAACATCAAGTTCAACTTTTTCAACTTGAGATGATGTTCTGTGTAAGATTCTTTTGATTTCGCTTTCCTTAACAGGAATAGGTTTTTTAACTGAACCTACAAATTTTGTTACGCCTGAAGTGTGTCTTACAACATACCAGCTATCTTCGTCCATAATCATTTCTACAAGAACGTAGCCAGGGAATACTTTTTCTTCTTTTTCCTGTTTCTTTCCGCCCTTCATTTGGACAACTGTTTTTTGCGGTACTTCAATTCTGAAAATTTTGTCACCCATATTCGTATATTCAATACGTTTTTCTAGGTTAACTTTAACCTTGTTTTCGTATCCAGAATATGTGTGAACGATATACCATCTTTTTTGATTTTTCTTAGCTTCTTTAGCTTCTTCCTCTGCTTGAGATTCTGCTTGTTCTGCTAATAAATCTTCATTTAGTTGTTCTTCCATTGTTTTTTCTTCTTTAGTCATAAGCCACCTTTATAAATGTTGGAAAAATTTTACTATAAGGCCTAGTGAGCCTTTAAATAAAAGATCCATTAGATAAATTGCAACAGTAAAAACAACTACAATAACGATAACTGAAAGGGTTTCAATGATAACCTGATTTTTTTCAGGCCAACTAATTTTCCCCCATTCGGTTTTTACGCCTTTAAAGTACGCTTTGATTGCTTCTACCATTTCATTCATTATGATTATTCCTTTATTCTTAAAGTTAAAAATCACGCCCTGAAGGACTCGAACCCTCGACATCCGGTTTTGGAGACCGACGTTCTACCAACTGAACTAAGGACGCCTATTAAAGTGGTTAAATGTTTCTAACCACTTTATTTAAAAAATCTTACTTAGTTTCTTTGTGGTTAGTGTGTTTTTGACATCTTGGGCAGTATTTGCTTAATTCCATTCTTTCCTTGATGTTCTTTTTGTTTTTAGTTGTTGTGTAGTTTCTTTCTTTACATTCTTCACAAGCTAGAACTACCATTCTGTCGTTTTTTCCTTTGATACCCATTGTTTATTTCCTTTATTGTTTTATTAAGTTGTCTCCTATTTAAAATAGAATGTGAAGATTACACATTCTATCTATTTCGGCTTATACTCTTATGTTATCTCAAACAAAATAAAATGCAAATAAATTGTTAACAAATACTACGTTTTTGACACTAAAAAACATCTATTTTATCAATAGATGTTTTTTAGCTTAAATTTTACTTGAAATTATTTTCTAGTTGGAACTTGTTGAGTTGGATATTTCCCAATAGAATCTGTTCTCAATTGTTCCATATAGATTTGACCATTTTTAACAACTTGTTGAAGTTGAGTTAAGTTTCCTTCGATGCTAGTTAGAACTTGTTCTGCGTATAATTCAGCACCTTCTCTAATTTTCATAGCTTCATCAGTTGCTTGAAGTCTTATATTTTCAGCATCTTGAAGTGCGATATGTTTAATTTTTTCGCATTCTTCATATACTTCGTTTTTAATTTTATTTCCTTGTAATTCAATTGCTTTAATTTGATCTGATTCAGAAAGTTTTCTATCAGCTTCAGCTTGAGCATCTTGAATAATTTTATTAGCTTTTTGTTGAGCTTCGTTTTGTAATTCTTCTTTGCGTTTCAAGAATAGTCTTGCTTCTTGAACTTCTGTTGGCAAGGCTTGGTATATTCTATCGATTAATGTTTCAATTTCCCTTTTATTTACTACTGTGTATTTTAAAACTGAATAACCTTCATCTAAGGCTATTTCTAACATTTTTAGTAAATCATACACTCCATTCTGTGGCATGTTATATCCCTTATCCCTTTCACATTTTATATATTAATATATTACATAAGCAAATTTTAATTGTCAAATAATATTTCTTTAGGGAATTACATATGTTAACATGTCTTTTATTTGTTAGAGATTTCTGCTTGAATAATTTCTTCTGGAATATTTTTTTCGATTTTATCTAATAAAATTTCTATTTCTTTGATTTTTAAAATCGAAAAATTTGCGAAAGACATCGTTTCATTCAAGGTGATTTCTAGCATTTGGAGTATGTCAAATATAGTTGTTCCCTTTGGTGTTGTGTTAGGTGTGATGTTAGAATTTTTAAGAAATTCTCTTGCTCTCATTACATCATCTGGTAAATTTGCGTAAATTGCGTCTATGATTTGTTCAACGCCATATTTATCCACTGCAACGTACCCTTTAAATATAGGTAGTGAATATCCGTTTTTAATTTTATCTTCGAGCCTTTTTATGTCTTTTCTGGTTTGAAAATTCATAGATTTATCTCCTTTGTGTTAGGTATTCATTTACTGCTTGTGGGACAAATTTTGATATATCTCCATTGTTTTGTAAGATTTCTCGGATTGTGCTTGATGAAATGAAGTTATATTTAGGTTTTGTGGTTAAGAAAACTGTCTTGATTTCGTCACATAAGGCACTATTTGTTTGTGATAATTGCATTTCGTATTCAAAATCCGAAACAGCACGCAATCCACGAATTAAAATTTCTGCTCCTCGCTTTTTTGCATATTCAATTGTCAAACCTTCAAAGGCATCGACTTCAACATTATCAAGCCCTTCGATACTTTTTTTTATGAGTTCAACTCTTTCTTCAGTTGAAAGAAAGCCTTTCTTTTCTCCATTACGTGCAACTGCAATGATAACTTTGTCAAAAATTCCTGAAGCGTTTTTCAAAATGTCTAAATGTCCTTTTGTAATTGGGTCAAAACTCCCAGGGTATATTGCTATTTTCATTTTTACTCCTTTGAAACAGTATATGTATTATAGCGAAGTTTAGAGGATTTATTCTATATTTGTAAAGTTATGTAACAAAACAACTCCTCTCACGCAATTCTTTATATCAAAAATACTTTAATAGTATATACAAACGATATATAACAAAGCTTATATATACTACTACCTTCTACTTTCTACCTACCTTTTACACGAGGAATTGTAAAAAATTCCAAGGAAGCTTCTATTACAGAAGCTTTTTTTTTGCGTATAAACGAGTGGTAAAGTTGATAAGTGAAAGAGTTGGTTACTGTTGTGTCATACTGAGCGAAGTGAAGAATCTATAACTTATGCGTTTGGTTTAACCCCTTCTCCCAAGGGAGAAGGAACACAGAATTTGCCCTCTCCCTTGGGAGAGAGCTGTAAGCAATAGACAAAACTACTTATCGACTTATTGCCTTCATATTAAGCAGATAATGTAAAGATTTCGTAGATTTCTTCGTCTGAAAGTTCTGTAATAATCTTTTCACCTTCGTAAACGGCTAAGTCTGCAAGTTCTTTCTTCGATTTCAACATTTCGTCAATTTTTTCTTCAAAAGTTCCAAGTGTAATCATTCTGTGAACCATTACATTCTTTTCTTGACCAATACGATATGTTCTATCTGTTGCTTGATCTTCTACTGCTGGATTCCACCACAAGTCGTAGTGAATTACGTTGGTTGCACTTGTCAAGTTCAAACCTGTTCCACCAGCTTTTAATGAAAGTATCATAACTTTTGACTCTTCTTCTGTTTGGAATTTATCAATCAATTCCTCTCTTTGTGGAACTGTTAAGCTTCCGTGGAAGAATAATGGTTCAGTATTGCATTCTTGGGAAATAATTTTGCATAAAATGTCGCCCATTTCTTTGTATTGAGTGAAGATAAGAGTTTTTTCTCCTCTATCAATAATGCTTTGAACTAGGTCAATACATTTTTCCATCTTACCAGACATTTCTTTATTCATTTCGCCAGATTTTAAGAATTGATATGGGTGGTTACAAATTTGTTTCAATGCAGTAATAAGTTTGAAGATATTACCACGTCTATTGATTCCAGTAAATCCACTAATTTTTGACATCATTTCGTTAAGAGTTTTTTCATATAGAACAGCTTGAACTTTAGACAAGTAGCAGTATTCGTTGAGAACCATTTTTTCTGGTAAATCTGAAATTACGTGCTTGTCTGTTTTCAAACGTCTTAATACGAATGGCGAAATTGACATTCTAAGTTTGCCAGCTCTTGAATTTTCCTTAAATCTTTCAATTGGAATAGCATAACTTTTTTGGAATTCTTTAAGTGAGCCAAGATAACCTTTATTAATGAAGTCAAAAATACTCCATAACTCAGTTAATCTGTTTTCTACTGGAGTACCAGTCATTGCAACTTTTACATCTGCTTTTAGCATTTTGATTGCTAGAGTTTGTGCAGTATCTGGATTTTTGATGTTTTGAGCTTCATCAACAATGATTGTGCTCCAAGCGTGTTTTTTCAATTCTTCAACATCTATTCTCATAATTGCGTATGTTGTAAGAATTACATCGTGGTTAACTTCTAGGTGTCTGTCTGCTCCGTGGTAGATTACGGCATCAAGGTCTGGTGCGAACATTTGAAGTTCTTTCATCCAGTTACCCATCAAAGTTGTTGGGCAAATTACAAGTACTGGTTTTTTAAGCTTGCCTTCTTCTTTCATTTTCAAAATTAAACTGATAACTTGAATTGTTTTACCCAATCCCATATCATCTGCCATACAAGCACCAAAACCTTTTGATACGTTTGTCCATAACCATTTCAAACCAACTTCTTGATATGGACGGAGTTCGCCTTTGAGTCCTTTTGGAATAGTCATTTCTACTGGTTTTGTAAAATCGGATAGAACTCTTGCAAATGCTGCATCATAGTCAAAATCATATTGTTGCAATTGACCAGATAATGAAGCGTGAATAAGTTCCATTCTTGACATAGATTTGAGATTAGATTTGGCAATTTGTTCAAAAATCTTTTTGCTTTCTTCTTTATCTATTAATACATACTTATTTTTGTATTTGATTAAGCCATTATTATTTTCAACGAGTTTTTTGAATTCTTCAAGTGAGATTTTTTCGTTGCCAATAGCAATTTCGTATGAAAAATCAAGAATATCATCAAGTGACATTTTTGAAGAAGACGTATTATTAATTAAATCCGCCAAATCTTGAGTTCTTGATTCTTTAACTTTTGCGTTGATTGAAGCTCTTGGAATAACAATATTAACAAGTTCTTCTGGTAGGATAACTTCAATTTGTGCTTTCTGTAAATAATATGCTGTTTGAGTGATAATTTTGTAAATTTCATTCAAATTCAAGTCAAGGTACAATTTATCTTCATCCTCAAAAAGCTGTTCAAGTTCTGGCATGTAACGCAAAGCGTAGTTAAGTTGTTTTTCAACAATTCTTGAAATATCTGATGCTTTTGCTCCAAAAACTTCTTCGTCTGTATAAAGTTTATCAATAAGTACGCTTTCATCGTTTTTGCGATTTTTGATATAAACTTTTAGTCTGAATAATTCATCTTCGATTTTTTCAATTTTAAAATATGGAATTACATCATATTTGCCCAAGTATAATTCATCAAACCATTGAGCAAAATTTTCAGCAATATCTTTTCCTTTTAAGACTGCACGTTGTTCTAAATCTTTCAAAAGGTATGTTCCAGATTTAACATCTTTAAATCTGTACATTTTAATTCCTAGGAATTTATAAATTACATAATTCAAATATGTGTAAATAAATTCATATACAAAATCTTTTGGTTTTTCACCTTGAATAAACAAATCATCTGGCATGCATTCTTCAAAAAGGTTGATAATACGTGCCATTTTTTGATTGTTGATGATTGGTTCATAAACAATTCTGAACATTTGACCATAGCGTTTTACTGTTGGGATGAAATACAATTTTTCAATTAATTTCATAACGAAGTAAGTCAATTTGTTCAAGTAAATAAATGTTGGTGTTAAATCTTCAATATCAACAACATTTCCAAATCCGCCAAAATAGTCCATAACCAAATCCCAAGCCATGAAATATCCAACTTTGTCGTCAAGAACTTCTGATTTGAATCTGAATAGTGAACCTTTGGATTTGAGGTAATATTGGAAGTTGTTTGTTGGAGTAACAAAGAATGATAACTTTTTACCACCGATACCAGTCACACTTTTTTGTCCATTATCTATTAAATAAAAATGTGTATTTCTAGTTGGGGCATTCGGACTTAGGAATACTCCTGCAAATTCATCTTCGATGATTTGGTAAATCATGCTCAATGTGTAGCGGAAATCTTTATTCTTAAATCCTTCGGGGTTTTCGCTCAAGTTGAAAAATAATTCATCTACGTTATTCTTTTTGAACGAAAAATCAATGTCTAAATTTTCAATCTTATTACTCATATTTTTCCTTTACTTATAAAAGTGAATAGGGGAATAAGGAATAAAGGGAATAAGTTCATTATATATATTTGAACCTATTTCCCTATTTCCTCTTACCTTATTTCCTTACTTAATTAATGATTTACCAGTCATTTCAGCTGGTTGTTTAATTCCTAATAATTGTAATACAGTAGGAGCAACGTCGCATAATGCACCATCGCCATCTCTTAATTCAGTTCCTTGAGGAGCATTGATTACAACAAATGGAACATCATTAGTTGTGTGTGCTGTTTCTGGAGTTTGTTTTTCTTCGTCAAACATAACTTCAGCGTTTCCGTGGTCAGCAGTTAATAGCATAACTACATCGTTTTCTTTACATTCTTTGGCAATTTTTCCAACGCATTCATCAACTACGTGGCATGCTTTAGTTGCAGCTTCAACAACTCCAGTATGACCAACCATATCAGGGTTTGCAAAGTTAACTAATACAAATTGATATTCAGGATTTTTAACTGCTTTTAATACGTTTTCGCAAACTTCTGGAGCACTCATTTCTGGTTGCATATCATAAGTTGCAACTTTTGGAGATGGAACAAGAACTCTTGTTTCGTGAGGTTGAGGTTGATCAATACCTCCGTTGAAGAAGAATGTTACGTGAGCATATTTTTCTGTTTCAGCAGTTCTGAATTGGTGAATTCCGTTAGCTTCCAAAACATCACCTAAGATATTTACTAATTTTTCTTTAGGGAATGCAACAGGGTATGTGAAAGTTGCTTCGTAACTTGTCATTGTTGTGTACATGATGTTTTTAAGAACTTTCTTTCTGTTGAATCCATCAAAATCAGCAAAGTTGATAGCTTTAGTAATTTCTCTTGCTCTATCAGGTCTGTAATTAATAAAGATGATAGAATCGTTGTCGTGAATTCTTGATTCTTCTCCACCGATTACAGTTGGAAGAACGAATTCATCGTTTTCGCCTTTAGCGTAAGATTGTTTAACGCCTTCAATAGCAGTTGCTGCGTGTTCGCCTTCTCCGAATAATAGTGCGTTGTAACCTTTTTCTACTCTGTCCCAACGATTATCTCTGTCCATGATGTAATAACGACCGATAATTGTTGCAACTGGAGGAAGATTATATTTTTTCAATTCATCTTCGACAATTTGTAAGAATTCGCAAGCACTTTGAGGTGGAGTGTCACGGCCATCCAAAAATGCGTGTACGTAAACTTTTGTCAATCCATTTTCAGCAGCCATTTTGATAAGTGCTAATAAGTGATCAAGTGATGAGTGAACTCCGCCAGTTGAAACAAGTCCATAAATGTGAAGAGCTGAATTGTTTTCTTTTGCAAAATTCATTGCATTTAAAAATCTTTCATTTTTGAAGAATGAACCATCTTTGATAGCATTATTAATCTTAGATAAATCTTGGTAAACGATTCTACCAGCACCCAAGTTTAAGTGTCCAACTTCTGAATTTCCCATTTGACCAGCAGGAAGACCAACGAATTCTCCGTCAGCTCTCAAATGTCTAAATGGATTGTCTTTTTCTAATTCGTCAACATGAACAGGATGAGCAAGTTTAGTTGCGTCATATCTTTCAGAACCTTTAGAGATTCCCCATCCGTCCATTATACATAGTAATACTCTTTTAGTCATAATTGTTTAATCCCTTCTTTCCCTTTCACGCTGGCAAAATTTTACCAAGAACATATTTTTTTTTCAATAACGTGAAAAGTTTGATTTTTTTAAGGGAAAAGGAATAAGGAAATAGGGGAATAGGTTCGTTAAAGGTCTATAAGTTGTATAAAGATAATAGGGGAGAGGGAAATAAGGAAATAGGTTCGATACAAAAAGGCTTTAAGGCACTATGGCACTAAGGTCTTTAGATGTGTTATTCTGAGGGCTGAACAGTTAAGTAGGTCGGCGTTGCCACGCCGACAACATAACTCAACTAGGATTGCTTCACATGTACAGCAATGACTAAATTTGGCAAGAATTTTACTTTATTTGTCATATAGAGTGAAGCGAAGAATCTCAAAACACAAAAATATGAATAGCGACTCTCTCCTAGGGAGAGAGAGAAATTGTCTTTGAGCCTTTGGCGAAAAGTTACAATTTCGAGAGAGGGTTTTTCTTTTTTTATCAACCCCTCTCCCTTAATTCCAAACCTCTCACAAAACAATTCACTGGATTGTTTTGCTCGGCAGAGTCCTTGGAGAGGGAAAATACCAAAGAAATCATACTATAATGGAAGAACCTCAAAAAACTCTCTCATAGGGAGAGAGAGAAATTGTCTTTGAGCAAAATGCGAAAAGACACAATTTCGAGAGAGGGGTCGTCTTTTTATAAATCATAAAAAACTCTTCCAATAGCTTCCATCCCTTGGAGAGAAAGCTATCGTTTAGCTTGAAGCAACCATACCCCCACGAATTGAGAAAGACTTTTTAAATTCAAATTAATATTTCTTAACAATTAAGCAATAAAAAGGCAATTTTATATATCTAAAATACTTTATTAGTATATAAGGAATATCTAGGATATATTTTTTACAGGAACAGGATACACAATTTAAGAGAAATCAATGGGAGGACAACGAATGGGCGTTGGTGCTGATGATTACATCGATAAGATGCTAGTACAAAAATATCAAGAAGAACGTGTTGATAATCACGACAACATGGAATCAATGGTCGATCCAAACAAAATGTTAGAAGCTATGAATGATTACGCTGCAACAGTTCGTAACATGATGGAGCTTAGACAAAGATTGAACATTGCTTGTTATGCAATAAATGCAAGAACTGCTAGATACCAAAAATCTTTGGGACAGCGATAAAAAGTTTTGTGTCTAATTGTGCCTATTTGAGATAGAATAAGGTAAACAAGGAGACAACACCATGGGAAAAATTATCCTAGGTTCTTCATCTCCCAGAAGAGCCGATATTCTGAAAAAACTAAAATTGGATTTTGAAATCATTCCGTCTTCTTATGTGGAACCACATGACCAGACGGATTTCTCTTATGCTTACGTTGAAAATTTAGCTTACAACAAAGCTCTTTACGTAGCAAAAGAATTACACCCAGAAAAACATCTTGTTCTTGGGGCAGACACAATCGTTGTAATAGATAATAAAATTCTTGGGAAACCTAAAGATTACGCAGAAGCAACAAAAATGTTAAACGAACTATCTGGCAAAACTCATTTTGTCGTTACTGCAACTTCTATAATTGATTCTCAAACAATGACCTCAAAAACGAAATCAACCACAACTTATGTAACTTTCAACAATCTAACTGAAGAACAAATTGATTATTACATCTCAAATTTCAAACCGTTCGACAAAGCTGGCTCATATGGAATCCAAGAACTTCCAGATGGATTTGTAAAATCCGTAGAAGGCGAATTAGATAACGTAATTGGTCTTCCTTCAAAAACAGTTTTAGAACTCTTAAAACATTTTGAATAACAACGTTAAAGGCTGACAAATTATGTCAGCCTTTTTTTGGTTAATGAATAATAAACACATAAAGTAAATTAGACCATTCCCTCTTTTACCGCTTTAACCGCAGCTTGAACTCTATCGTTAACACACATCTTTTGTAAAATTGAACAAACATGAGCTTTAGCGGTGTGAACACTTACAATTAATTCTTTTGCAATTTCAGTATTACTTTTACCAGCGACAAGATGTTTCAAAACCTCACATTCTCTCTCTGTTAAAGGAATTCTTGCATGGTCAGACATTTTTGAACCAGTAATAGCAGAATTATCAACTTTTGGAATAGACTTTAATGCCATATTCGCAACAACAGAATCAATCCAACACACTCCTTGATGAACATCTCGAATTACATCTGCTAATTTTGAAGGATCAATATCTTTCAAACAATACGCATTTGCACCAGAACTCAATGCGGCAAGAACTTCTTCTTCTCTATCGTGAGAAGTCAAAGCAATAATTTTTATATCCTTTGAAAATTCTCTAATTTTAGCCGTAGCTTCAATCCCATTCATTGTAGGCAAACCCAAATCCATCAACACAACATCTGGCTGAAGTTTTTGAATTTGTTTAATTCCATCTATTGCATTTTCGCATTCTGCAACAACTTTTATATCAGGATTAGAATTCAATGCACATCGCAATCCTACACGAGTTAATTTAAAATCTTCTACGATTATTACTGAAATTTGTTCTTGCTTAGTTTCCATAATTGATTCTCCATTGTCTTGTTGGCGTTAACATCTTTATCCAACAATTTCAATTTAGTACTTTAACTTCAAGATACTATTACCTAGTTAGCTAATATTAAAATCTTTACAATTCAAAAATTTTCTTATGGTATAATCTTTATATAATAGGGAGATATTTATGTTTAAATTTTTATTTGCGAAGAAAGAGCAGCACTCTGCAATTACAGAAGCGGAACTAAACAAAGTTTATTCAGAATTAAAAAAGGCATATCCAGCCGATAATATTCCAGAAATCAGAAAGAAATATTTGTCCATGCATATTCAAAAATATGGATACTTAACATATTCTTTCCAAAAAGCTCTTGATGAATTAACAAATGAAGAAACATTATTTGCACTAGAAGAAAAGTGGAAGAAAAATAACACCTTCAAAAATGGAGAATTTACATTCAAACCTAATCAAATCAGCCCTCTTGCAAGAAACCACGAAAAAAATTCTGATTGGTTCAAAAAAGAAGGTCATGACATCAAATTGATTAACCTTGCCGCACTTGGCAATGGAAACAAATCAGAAGAAACTGGAAAATTTTTCGACTGGTTAAAGCAACTTCTAATTCTCCCAACAGGATGTATTGAAAATAAAATTTATAACACAACAATATACCTAATCCCGTTCCACCCAAGAGAATTCGGATGTGCTTATCTTCCAAAAAGTAGCGAAGTAAGCGAAAAATTAAAAGATAAACATGTTGAAGAATTAACAGGAATGAATGCTAAACAACAATTGCAAACATTCATATGTCTTGCACAATTAGCAGGACACCCAGTAATTTACGATATCCTTCCTCAAACAGGAAGATTTTCAAAATTTGTACTAGCAAACCCACAAGTTGCACGCTGGTACGATATTACAGAATTACAAAAACAATTAATGAATAAAATCAATGAAGTGGCAGAATTTTTGTCAAAAGACCACGACTCAGACGATATTCAAATTGTTAAAGACATTTATATACAAAGACTTCAAGGAAATTCTGGGGACTTAAGCCCAGCATTCCAAGAATTGTACAACAGCTTTGACGGAATTATGATTGAACACAAAAAAACTTTCTCAAACGCAATGCTTGAAAGAAGTTATCAATTGAAAATTCAAAAAAGAGTTAAAGAACTTGTTGCAAAAATTCACGGATTTAAAAACGATAAAAAACAACTTGAAGAAAAAGATATTACAAAACAACTCGATACAATTCAAGCATTGATGACAGAAGGATTATGGCCAGCACCAGGAGGAGCTTGGTGTTCAGCTGGCGTTCCAATTTATGACGGAATGAGCGAATGTGGAGGATACCCAACCTTCAAACACTACGATTTCAAAGGTGATGATGTTACTGCACTAGCAAACCTTGACTGCCAAACCCCATATTACTTCGTAAATCTTGAAAATGGAAAATTCAATGAAGATGTTATTGAACTATTTATCAATAGTATGAAACAACTACAACAAGATTATAACTTTGATGGATTTAGAGTTGACCACATCGACCACATTGTGGATGAAGTTTCTGAACAAAATGGAAGACCAATAAGTTACAGAGCTCCTCGATACGTTTTGAATAAATTAAATACTGCAATGAAAAAGAAATTCCCATATTTTGCAACACTTGCAGAATACATGTTATGGGATAACTTCTATAAAGAATACCACCAAGACATGAAATTTGATGTATTGTGGGGAAATGATATTATTTCACAATTTGATAAAACTCCAGAAAGAATATCAGAAGATAACCAAAACTTATCAAACTACAATACAAAATTCAAAAAAGGTAACATGTTATCTATTTTAAAAACATATAATAACCAAGATGGAGAATTTCATTGTATAGACCAGTACCCAGCACAATTGGGAGAACAGGGAGCGTTGTACAAATGGGCAAAATATAAACTTCTTCCAGGGGGTAAATTTGCACAAAGACCAATGATGTACGTAGATGGCGACGAAAGTTTTACTCAAGGTGGAATTGAATACACTATTGGCGAAGAAGTTGCAATGAAACGAGCTAATAACGAAGACTTCTATACAAAATTTGATGCAATTGATAGATTTGTAAAAAGTAATAATGTTATTACTGGTGGAGAAGCTCAAATTATTGTAGATGATGAAGACGGTTATAGTGCTTGGTTAATAACAAGAGAGCCATTAAGAAAAGCTTTTTTGGTTGTATCAAACCATAAATACCCAACAGAAAAAGTAACAAAAACAGCCGCAACAGGAGAATCATATAAAGAAATTGTTGAAGGTTATACAATTTTTGATAAAGAAATTCCAATCCCTGGAGATTACACGTTAAAATATGAATATTCACTAAACGAAAAAGACTATGAAGCAAGAGAAATCGAGCATACAGATAGACTTCATTTTGAAAAAATCGAGCCAAGTGAATTTAGGATATTTGAACTTGAACGAGGCTAGTGACTAGCCTCGTTTCCTGTATTTTCTGCTTCTCCTTAGGAAAAGAACTATTTATGCATTCTTCCCCGGGAGAAGGTTAGGATGAGGGAATATTTGTTCTGCCATATAATTCAAATCCCCAAATATTCCAAATCATCGTTCCTCCCCGAGGGGGAGGCTAGGAGAGGGGTTAACCTTTTCTCTGCTCGAATTCTAGCACTCCAGTTCATCATTCCTCTCCTTAGGGAAAGAACTATTTATTCCTTCTCCCAAGGGAGAAGGTTAGGAGAGGGGTTGAACAGAACAAGGAACACATTGAAGAATTAAATACTCAATGGTACACCTCACCCTTCCCCCTCTCCTCAAGGAGAGGGATATTTGTTCCTTCTCTCTTTAGAAAGAAAGAGTGGAATTTCATCATTATTCGTTCCTCTCCGAGGGAGAGGCTAGGAGAGGGGTCGATTCTATATAATACGCATCATTCTTAAAAATTTTAGCTTGAACCCGTCATTCTGAGCGAAGCGAAGAATCCCAAACAAATCCAACTTATTTTATATTTGATTTTGTTCATCAACTCATAAACTCAATTCTGAATAACCCTCTCCCCTACCCCTCTCCCTTGGAGAGGGGATATTTGTTCCATCTTTGGATAACTGCCATATAATTCAAATCCCCAAATATTCCCAAACATCATTCCTCCCCGAGGGGGAGGCTAAGAGAGGGGTTAACCTTTTCTCTGCTCGGATTTAACACTCCAGTTCATCATTCCTCTCCGAAGGAGAGGGGATATTTTGTAATGCCATATAATCCAAATCCTCAAATATTCCCAAACATTATTCCTCCCCGAGGGGGAGGTCAGGAGAGGGGTCAACCTTTTCTCTGCTCAGATTTTAACACTCCCAATCATCGTTCCTCCCCGAGGGGGAGGTTAGGAGAGGAGTCAACCTTTTCTCTGCTCAGATATTAACACTCCAGTTCATCATTCCTCCCCGAGGGGGAGGCTAGGAGAGGGGTTAACCTTTTCTCTGCTCGAATTTAACACTCCAGTTCATCGTTCCTCTCCGAAGGAGAGGCTAGGAGAGGGGTTAACCTTTTCTCTGCTCGAATTTAACACTCCAGTTCATCGTTCCTCTCCGAAGGAGAGGGGATATTTTTTAATGCCATATATATTCAACTCCTAGGTAATAGTAATATTCCAAATCATCATTCCTCTCCGAGGGAGAGGTTAGGAGAGGGGTTAACCTTTTCTCTGCTCAGATTTTAACACTCCAGTTCATCGTTCCTCTCCGAGGGAGAGGCTAGGAGAGGGGTCGATTCTATATAATACGCATCATTCTTAAAAATTTTAGCTTGAACCCGTCATTCTGAACGAAGCGAAGAATCCCAAACAAATCCAACTTGTTTTATATTTGATTTTGTTCATCAACTCATAAGCTCAATTCTGAATAACCCTCTCCCCTACCCCTCTCCCTTGGAGAGGGGACGATTTTATGATAAAATTTTCTTATGAATAAATTAACAAATTTAGCAAAAAATCTAAGACAAAACCAAACTCAACAAGAGCATATACTATGGAATCTTCTTAGAAATCATAAATTTCATAATTTAAAATTCAAAAGACAGCAACCTCTAGGGAATTATATTGTTGATTTTATTTGCAAAGAGATTAAATTAATTATTGAAATTGATGGAGGACAACATAACACTAAAGAAAACATTATTGCAGATAAAGAAAGAACT
>ERZ1031719.26-NODE-26-length-83087-cov-11.912552_pt1 | contig 83087 bp, 85 predicted proteins | sample MGYA00516702_ERZ1031719 | MGnify/ENA primary metagenome ERZ1031719 (study PRJEB33719, sample SAMN04261227) | wastewater metagenome | biome: rural village; feature: human; material: feces | host: Homo sapiens | place: El Salvador | collected 2013-01-07 ...
AAAGCGGTAGACGGAGAGCAACTCAGATGAGTTGCTTTTTTTGTGCATCAATTTGTAGATATAGTATTTTAAAAATTACTTTCCTGAAAGTATGATGTTTTTCATAGAAGGAGACTATTATGGTGTGTTCTTTTCAGAATATTTGTTATAATAGATGTAATATTTTAAAAGGAATGTTTAATGGTTATTATTGAAAAGGCACCTGCTAAGATTAATTTAGGCTTGGATATTGTTGGGAAAAGGCCTGATGGTTATCATGATTTATCAATGGTTATGGTTAGTGTTGATTTGAATGACTATATCACGGTATCTGAGATTTCTGGCTCAGATATTATTGTTGAGTCTAATAATCACAAGATACCTTTAAATGCTAAAAATGATGTTTTTAAGGCAGCTCAGCTCATTAAGAATAGATATGGCATCAAGTCTGGTGTTAAGATTGAACTGGAGAAAACAATCCCTATCTGTGCTGGTTTGGGTGGCGGGTCAACTGATGCTGCTGCCACTATCAGGGCTTTAAATAAGTTATGGCAACTTGAATTATCTAAAGAAGAAATGATTGAGATTGGCTTTCAAGTGGGGAGTGATGTCCCTTATTGTTTGGGAGCTGGTTGTGCCTGCATTTCTGGTAAGGGTGAGATTGTGGAGTGTTTAAATACTTCTTTATCTGCTTGGGTTGTTTTGGTTAAACCTGATTTTGGGGTTTCAACGCGCACGGTTTTTCATGAGATTGATTGTGAGACGATTTCTCGTGTTGATATTGATTCTTTAAAGGAAGCTGTTTTAGCTAATGATTACGAACAGATTATTGCTCATATGGGAAATTCTTTAGAGGATATTACCATTAAGCGCAAGCCATTTATCCAAAAGATCAAGGATCGGATGATGAAGTGTGGGGCCGATGCTGCTTTGATGACAGGAAGTGGTCCAACGGTTTTTGGTTTGTGTCGTTCAGAGAAAAAGGCAGACCGTTTGGTTAATAGTATGCGAGGCTTCTGTAAGGAAGTTTACAAAGTTCGAATATTGTGATGAAAGGGAATCAGGTAATTGATTCTTCTTTTTCTTTTTGATATAATTAACTGGTTAATGAAGTGAGAGGAGTGTTGATAATGCAGCTAGAAAAACAAATTGATTGTCTAGTAAATGAAATTTTATTAAAAGCTGAAAATCAGCACGAGTTATTATTTGGTGCTTGTCAAAGCGGTGTCGAATTAACTAATACACAAGAGCATATTTTGATGCTCTTATCGCAAGAGCGATTGACTAATTCAGCCTTGGCAAAACGTTTGAATATTAGCCAAGCAGCGGTTACTAAGGCTATCAAGTGTTTGGTCAAAGAGGGAATGCTTGCGCCTGTGAAAAATAAAGATGACGCTCGTGTAACTTATTTTGAGTTGACTGAGTTTGCTAAACCTGTCGCTGATGAGCACAATCATCACCATCATGCGACATTGTCAGTTTATAAAAAAATGATTGATGATTTTTCAGATGAAGAACAGTCTATCATCTCAAGGTTCTTGACTGCTTTTTCAGATGAGCTAGAAGGGTGTAAATGAGATATATTACAGTAGAAGATTTATCTTTCCAATATGACAGTGAACCTGTCTTGGAAGGGATTAATTACCATTTAGATAGTGGTGAGTTTGTTACTTTAACTGGTGAAAATGGTGCAGCAAAATCAACTTTGGTTAAGGCGACGCTTGGTATTTTGACACCAAAGAGTGGTCAAGTGACAATCTCTAAAACAAATAAAGATGGCAAGAAACTTCATATTGCCTATTTGCCACAGCAGATTGCTAGTTTTAATGCTGGTTTTCCGTCAACGGTTCATGAATTCGTCCGTTCTGGTCGATACCCTAGAAATGGTTGGTTTTGTCGTTTGACTAAGCATGACGAAGAACACGTTAAGGTTAGTCTAGAATCAGTTGGTATGTGGGAAAATCGTAATAAGCGCATTGGGAGCTTATCTGGAGGTCAAAAACAACGTATTGTGATTGCGCGTATTTTTGCTTCAGATCCTGATATTTTTATTTTAGATGAAGCAACAACTGGTATGGATGCTGGAACAACTGAAAGGTTTTACGAATTGATGCACCACAGTGCACATACACACGGAAAATCTGTTTTGATGATTACACATGATCCAGATGAGGTGAAACGTTATGCTGATCGTAATATTCACCTGGTGCGTAGTCAAAAGACACCTTGGCATTGCTTCGATCTTCATGCTTTAACAAAGAAAGGAGCTAAGGATGCTGACTGAGATTTTTTCATATGATTTTATGCAACGCGCCATTATGGCGGTAGTTGCGATTAGTATTTTCGCTCCGATTTTGGGGATTTTCTTAATTTTACGTCACCAAAGTTTGATGAGTGATACACTTAGCCATGTTTCTTTGGCTGGTGTTGCTCTTGGTATTTTACTTGGAAAATCAACAACTTGGTCAACGGTCATTGTGGTGACGATTGCAGCTGTTGTTTTAGAATATTTGCAGACGGTTTATAAGCACTATATTGAAATTTCTACGGCGATTCTGATGTCGCTTGGTTTAGCGGTTGCCTTGATTGTAACAAGTAAGTCAGAGAATGCTGGTAGTGTGAATTTGGAACAGTATTTATTCGGTTCGATTGTGACGATTAATATGGGTCAAGTCATTGCTTTGTTTGTGATTGCAGTTATTGTTTTGATTTTGACTTTATTATTTATCAGACCGATGTATGTTCTGACATTTGACGAGGAGACAGCTTTTGTTGATGGCTTGCCAGTTCGTTTGATGTCATTGTTGTTCAATATTGTGACTGGGATTGCGATTGCTTTGACGATTCCTGCAGCAGGAGCTTTGCTGGTGTCAACGATTATGGTTTTACCAGCAAGTATCGCAATGAGGCTTGGGAAAAACTTTAGATCAGTGATTTTTATTGGTGTTTTAGTTGGTTTTATTGGTATGGTGACTGGTATTATCACCTCATATTACTGGGAAACACCAGCAAGCGCAACGATTACGATTATCTTTGTGGTAATTTTCCTTTTGGTAAACTTATTTAATGTGGTAAGTCGTCGTAATAGCTAAAAAAGAGAGGAAGTTTCTCTCTTTTTTTGATGGCATAAAAAAACAGATGCTTAGAGCATCTGTTAATGATTTTAAATTAGTAAGTCAATACGAAGTATTTTTTCTTACCGCGGCGGATAACAGTAAGTTCGTTATCGATTTTATCGTCATCAGAAAGTGTGTAGTCCAAATCTTGAACACGTTCACCGTTGATGTAGATAGCACCATTTTGAACGTCTTCACGTGCTTGACGTTTTGATGGTGAGATTTTAGCAGCAACAAGCATTTCAACGATGTTGCGGTTATCATCGTCTGAAACAGCGTAGTTAGGAACGTTGTTTAGACCTTGTTTCAATTCTTTTGCTGAAAGGCTCTTGATGTTTCCAGCGAAAAGTTGTTCAGTGATTTTTATAGCTTCTTTGTAAGCTTCTTCACCGTGAACAAGTGTAACAACTTCACGTGCTAGGACTTTTTGTGCCAAACGTTCGTGACGTGCAGCGTTAAATTCTTTTTCGATTTCAGCGATTTCATCTAGTGAAAGGAATGTGAAGATTTTCAAGAAGCGAACAGCATCATCGTCCATAACGTTGAGCCAGAATTGGTACATTTCGTATGGAGATGTTTTGTCAGCATCAAGCCAAACCGCATTTCCTTCAGATTTACCGAATTTTTTACCTGTAGCGTCAGTGATAAGTGGCACTGTCATAACGTGACCAGTTTTATCAGCTTTACGACGAATAAGTTCTGTACCAGCAGTCATATTACCCCATTGGTCAGAACCACCAATTTGCAAAGTAACGTTGTATTTGTCGTTTAATTCGTAGAAGTCGTAACCTTGCATGATTTGGTAGGCAAACTCAGTGTATGAGATACCTGTTTCAATACGTTTTTTAACTGATTCTTTACTCATCATTGCATTGACAGTAAAGTATTTACCGACATCACGTAGGAAGTCGATGAAGCTAATGTTACCAAACCAGTCATAGTTGTTAACCATAACGGCTTTGTTGTCGCCATTTTCGAAATCAAGGAAACGTGACAATTGATTTTGAATTTTAACAACCCATCCATCAACAGTTTCTTTTGTTTGAAGACTGCGTTCAGCGTCTTTAAATGATGGGTCACCGATAAGTCCTGTAGCTCCTCCAACAAGAGCATATGGTTTATGTCCTGCCATTTGAAGGCGACGTGATGTTAGAATGGCAACCAAGTGACCAAGGTGAAGACTATCAGCTGTAGGATCATAACCAGTATAATAGGATACTTGCCCTTCTGTTAATGCTTTGACAAGGGCTTCTTCATCAGTTGTTTGAAAAACTAAGCCACGTTCTTTGAGTTCTTCGAATATGTTCACGAGCTTTCTCCTTACTTAAAATTTTGAGGGTGATATTTGTGTCTTCTAGCTGGGCTAGATTTTCCCTCAATGATATTGTAGTTTACAGGCTATTATATCAAAAAGCGGTGCCTCTATGCAAGCTTTATCAAAGTTTGGTATAATATTATCGAGGTATTAGAATGAGTAAGAGAAATAAAAATAAGAAAAAAGCAGATCGTCAGAAGCTTGGCTTACTAGATTTTGGATCAGTCTTTTTGAGGACAGTTAAGTTATTAACCGACTTTTTTTATATTATTGTCATCTTGTTTGGCATGCTGGGAGTCGGTCTAGCTTTTGGTTATCTTGCTAGTCAGATAGATGCAGTTAAAATCCCTGATAAGGAGAGCTTGGTCAGTCAGGTGACATCTTTGACGCGCGTGTCACAGATGTCTTATTCTGATGGCAGTTCGATTGCTGCCATTGATACGGACTTGCTACGTACACCAGTTGCTAGCGAAGCTATTTCAGAAAATATCAAACATGCCATTGTAGCAACTGAGGATGAAAATTTTGAAGGGCATGATGGTGTGGTTCCTAAGGCGGTTTTCCGTGCGACTTTGGGATCTGTTCTTGGCCTAGGTGAAACTAGTGGTGGGTCAACGTTGACGCAACAGTTAATCAAGCAACAGGTACTAGGTGATGATCCAACCTTCAAACGTAAATCACGTGAGATTATCTATGCGTTGGCTTTGGAACGTTATTTGAATAAAGATGAGATTTTGACTGATTACCTGAATGTGTCACCTTTTGGACGTAACAATAAGGGTGAAAATATTGCTGGGATTGAAGAGGCTGCTCAAGGAATCTTTGGGGTGCCTGCAAGTGATTTGACGATTCCACAAGCTGCATTTTTAGCTGGTTTGCCACAAAGTCCGATTGTATATTCTCCATATACAGCAGCTGGTCAGCTAAAAGATGCTGAGAATATGGCTTATGGTCTTTCTCGTCAACAAGATGTTCTTTACAACATGTATCGCGCAGGCTATTTGACAAAAGAGGAGTACAATGAGTATAAGTCATACGATGTTAGTCAAGACTTTATTCAACCAGCATCTGCAACAACAAGTTCTCACGATTTCCTTTACTATTCTGTCCTAGAAGAAGCACAAGATATCATGTATGATTACTTGATTGAGAAAAATGGTGTTTCTGAACAAGAATTAAAAAACGATACAACGAAAGAATCTTACCGTAAATTAGCTTCTGAAACTTTGCAACAAGGTGGCTACACGGTCAAGACAACAATTGATAAGAATGTCTACAATGCCATGCAAAACGCAGTAGCACAGTATGGTAGCACACTGGATCAAGGAAGTTCTCAACAAGTCGATGTTGGGAATGTCTTGATGGATAATTCTACTGGTGCGATTTTAGGATTTATCGGTGGCAGGGATTATTCAACCAACCAAAATAACCACGCTTTTGATACTGCGCGCTCACCAGGTTCAAGTATCAAACCGATTATCGCTTACGGTATTGCCATTGATCAAGGGCTTCTTGGCAGTGCAAGTATTCTTTCTAATTACCCAACGAATTTCTCAAGTGGTCAACCAATCATGCACGGTAACGACGTGGGAACTGGCATGATTAACCTTCAAGAAGCACTTAATATATCATGGAATATTCCAGCTTATTGGACTTATCAGATGTTGCTCAATCACAATGTTGATGTTGAGTCTTACATGAAGAAGATGAATTATAGCGTTGATAATTACGCGATTGAAAGTCTGCCTTTAGGTGGTGGTATTGAAACAACCGTTCTTCAACAGGTAAATGCTTATCAAATGATTTCAAACGGTGGTGTTTACATGAAAGGATACTTGGTTGATGGCATCACTGATAATAAAGGTAATGTCATTTACCAACACAAGGCAAATCCAGTTCGTGTCTTCTCAGAAGCAACAGCTAGTATTTTGAACCAGTTATTGAAAGATGTTGTTAAAGGTGGCGCAACTACTGAGTTCTACAAAGATTTACAAGTTTTGAATGGTCAAGCAGCGCAAGCAGATTGGTCAGGAAAAACAGGTACAACCGACAATTATACGGATGTTTGGTTGATGCTTTCAACACCAAAAGTAACTTTAGGTGGTTGGGTAGGTAACGATGATAATACCTCTCTAGACTCAATGGCTGGTTACAAATACAACGCTCAGTATATGGCTGATTTGGTTAATAGCATTTATAATGCTAATGCGAATACATTTGGAACAGACAAATACAACTTGTCTTCAAATGTGATTAAGTCAACGGTTCTAAAAGTAACTGGTTTGCAGCCTGGTACGGTAACGGTAAATGGTCGCTCGCTTAATGTTAGCGGCGAGACAACAACAAGTTATTGGGCTAAGACTGGCGCTGGTAATATGACCTATAAATTTGCTATCGGTGGAACAGATAGTGACTACACGAAAGCATGGGACGCATTGCTTCATAATCCGGCAATTAAAACCAACAGCAGTAACTAAAAATACTTGCAAAAATTGAAAAAATAAGGTATAATATTAACAACTATTTGTCGTCTGCTTTAGTTGAAATATTGTCCAACTAAGGTTTGCAGCAGTTAAATCACACTTTTTATGGTCAGATTTAGCTGCTCTTTTTGTGCCTAATTTTAGAAAAAATGCGGTTTGTAACCTATATTTAAAGTTTCTAAAAATTCACATCAACGACACACTTGGCGGGGTGTTTTAAGCATCCTAACTATAAAGGTCAAAACGAAAAAGTAATGATTGTTCTCGTCGTATGAAGAGAATTGTGGTTATGATGGAGTTTATAGACCTCTGTATTTTAATGAAGGAGTAAAAAACTTGGCAGGACATGAAGTTCAGTACGGGAAACACCGTACACGTCGTAGCTTTTCAAGAATCAAGGAAGTTCTTGATTTACCTAACTTGATTGAAATTCAAACGGATTCTTTTAAAGACTTCTTGGATAACGGATTAAGAGAAGTTTTTGAAGATGTACTTCCAATTACAAACTTTACGGATACTATGGAACTTGAATTTGTTGGTTATGAATTGAAAGAGCCTAAGTATACGCTTGAAGAAGCTCGTATCCACGATGCATCTTACTCAGCACCTATTTTTGTAACCTTCCGTTTGATTAACAAAGAAACAGGAGAAATCAAAACTCAAGAAGTTTTCTTCGGTGATTTCCCAATTATGACTGAAATGGGTACATTCATCATCAATGGTGGTGAACGTATTATCGTTTCTCAGTTGGTTCGTTCTCCTGGTGTTTATTTCAATGATAAAGTTGATAAAAACGGTAAAGTTGGTTACGGTTCAACTGTAATCCCTAACCGTGGAGCATGGCTTGAATTAGAAACAGATTCAAAAGACATTGCTTACACACGTATCGACCGTACACGTAAAATTCCATTTACAACACTTGTACGTGCTCTTGGTTTCTCAGGTGATGATGAAATCATGGATATCTTTGGTGACAGCGAACTTGTTCGTAACACTATCGAAAAAGATATTCACAAAAACCCAGCAGATTCACGTACTGACGAAGCACTTAAAGAAATTTACGAACGTCTTCGTCCAGGTGAACCAAAAACAGCTGATAGCTCACGTAGCTTGCTTGTAGCTCGTTTCTTTGACCCACGTCGTTATGACTTGGCAGCTGTTGGTCGTTACAAAATCAACAAAAAACTTAACATCAAGACTCGTCTCTTGAACCAAATAATTGCTGAAAACTTGGTTGATGCTGAAACTGGTGAAATCCTTGTTGAAGCTGGTACAGTAATGACACGTGATGTTATCGATTCAATTGCTGATCAATTGGATGGTGACCTTAACAAATTTGTTTACACACCAAACGATTACGCTGTTGTCACTGAACCTGTTGTTCTTCAAAAATTCAAAGTTGTATCACCAGTTGATCCAGACCGCGTTGTTACAATCGTTGGTAATGCAAATCCTGATGACAAAGTACGTGCGCTTACACCAGCTGATATCTTGGCTGAAATGTCATACTTCCTTAACCTTGCTGAAGGTCTAGGTAAAGTTGATGATATCGACCACCTTGGTAATCGTCGTATTCGTGCCGTTGGTGAATTGCTTGCTAACCAATTCCGTATTGGTCTTGCTCGTATGGAACGTAACGTTCGCGAACGTATGTCAGTACAAGATAATGAAGTGTTGACACCACAACAAATCATCAACATCCGTCCTGTAACTGCAGCCGTTAAAGAATTCTTTGGTTCTTCTCAATTGTCACAGTTCATGGACCAACACAACCCACTTTCTGAGTTGTCTCACAAACGTCGTTTGTCAGCCTTAGGACCTGGTGGTTTGACTCGTGACCGTGCTGGTTATGAAGTTCGTGACGTGCACTACACTCACTATGGTCGTATGTGTCCGATTGAAACTCCTGAAGGACCTAACATCGGTTTGATCAATAACTTGTCTACATACGGACACCTTAACAAATATGGTTTCATCCAAACACCATATCGTAAAGTTGACCGCGCTACAGGTGTGGTTACAAACGAAATCGTTTGGTTGACTGCCGATGAAGAAGATGAATACACAGTAGCACAGGCTAACTCAAAACTTAACGAAGATGGAACATTTGCTGAAGACATCGTTATGGGTCGTCACCAAGGTAATAACCAAGAGTTCCCATCAAACATCGTTGACTTCGTTGACGTTTCACCTAAACAAGTAGTTGCCGTTGCGACAGCATGTATTCCTTTCCTTGAAAACGATGACTCTAACCGTGCCCTTATGGGTGCCAACATGCAACGTCAAGCGGTGCCATTGATTGATCCACACGCACCATATGTTGGTACTGGTATGGAATATCAAGCAGCCCACGATTCAGGTGCTGCCGTTATCGCTAAACACGATGGACGAGTTGTTTTCTCTGACGCTGAAAAAGTTGAAGTTCGTCGTGAAGATGGTTCACTTGATGTTTACCACATCACTAAATTCCGTCGTTCTAACTCAGGTACAGCTTATAACCAACACACACTTGTTAAAGTTGGCGATATCGTTGAAAAAGGTGACTTCATCGCTGATGGTCCTTCAATGGAAAAAGGTGAAATGGCCCTTGGTCAAAACCCAATCGTCGCTTACATGACTTGGGATGGTTATAACTATGAAGATGCCATCATCTTGAGTGAACGTCTTGTTAAAGAAGATGTTTACACATCAGTTCACTTGGAAGAATTTGAATCAGAAACACGCGATACTAAGTTAGGCCCTGAAGAAATCACTCGCGAAATTCCAAACGTTGGTGAAGAAGCTCTTAAAGACCTTGACGAAATGGGTATCATCCGTATTGGTGCTGAAGTTAAGGAAGGTGACATCCTTGTAGGTAAAGTAACACCTAAAGGTGAAAAAGACCTTTCTGCTGAAGAACGTCTTCTTCACGCAATCTTCGGTGATAAATCTCGTGAAGTTCGTGATACATCACTTCGTGTACCACACGGTGGAGATGGTGTCGTTCGTGACGTTAAAATCTTTACACGTGCAAACGGTGATGAATTGCAATCAGGTGTTAACATGCTCGTTCGTGTTTACATCGCACAAAAACGTAAAATCAAAGTCGGAGATAAAATGGCCGGTCGTCACGGTAACAAAGGGGTTGTTTCTCGTGTTGTTCCAGTTGAAGACATGCCTTACCTTCCAGACGGAACTCCAGTCGATATCATGTTGAACCCACTTGGGGTGCCATCTCGTATGAACATCGGACAAGTTATGGAACTTCACCTTGGTATGGCTGCTCGTAACCTTGGTATCCACATTGCAACACCGGTCTTCGACGGGGCAACTTCAGAAGATCTTTGGGATACTGTTAACGAAGCTGGTATGGCCAGCGACGCTAAGACAGTTCTTTACGATGGACGTACTGGTGAACCATTTGATAACCGTGTGTCAGTTGGTGTCATGTACATGATCAAACTTCACCACATGGTTGATGATAAACTTCACGCACGTTCAGTTGGTCCTTACTCACTTGTTACACAACAACCTCTTGGTGGTAAAGCACAATTTGGTGGACAACGTTTCGGTGAAATGGAAGTTTGGGCTTTGGAAGCTTACGGTGCATCAAACGTCCTTCAAGAAATCTTGACTTACAAGTCAGATGATGTGACTGGTCGTCTTAAAGCTTATGAAGCCATCACTAAAGGTAAACCAATTCCAAAACCAGGTGTGCCAGAATCATTCCGAGTACTTGTTAAAGAATTGCAATCACTTGGTCTTGACATGCGCGTGCTTGACGAAGATGACAACGAAGTTGAACTTCGTGACCTTGATGAAGGTGAAGATGACGACGTAATGCACGTTGATGATCTTGAAAAAGCTCGTCAAAAACAAGAAACAGAAGAAGCTGAAAAAGCTGAAGTTTCTGCAGAAGAAAAATAATAATAGGAAAGAATAATTTGGGCATAAGAGTTGCAAGTAAATTTTGCTTCTCTTAGTCGGATTGTTTGGATAAGTCCTATAACGATAAATGATGTCTTACAGTCAATGATTTGTAAATCATGACAGTTAGAAAGTAGCTCAGCTATTTTCAAAAGTACAATAAAGAAAGGTAAAACTAGTGGTTGACGTAAATCGTTTTAAAAGTATGCAAATCACATTAACCTCACCAAGTAAGGTCCGTTCATGGTCTTATGGTGAAGTTAAAAAACCTGAAACAATCAACTATCGTACGCTCAAACCAGAACGTGAAGGTCTTTTTGATGAAGTTATCTTCGGACCTACAAAAGACTGGGAATGTGCTTGTGGTAAATATAAACGTATTCGTTATAAAGGAATTGTTTGTGACCGCTGTGGTGTTGAAGTAACACGTGCTAAAGTTCGTCGTGAACGTATGGGTCACATCGAATTGAAAGCTCCAGTATCACACATTTGGTACTTCAAAGGTATTCCATCACGTATGGGACTTACTTTGGACATGAGCCCACGTGCACTTGAAGAAGTTATCTACTTCGCTGCTTACGTGGTTATCGATCCAAAAGATACTCCGCTTGAACCAAAATCACTTTTGACAGAACGCGAATACCGTGAAAAAATCCAAGAATATGGACAAGGTTCATTCGTAGCGAAAATGGGTGCGGAAGCTATCCAAGATCTTCTTAAACGCGTTGATTTGAAATCTGAAATCGCTGAACTTAAAGAAGAATTGAAAACAGCAACTGGTCAAAAACGTATCAAAGCTGTTCGTCGTTTGGATGTTCTTGATGCCTTCTACAAGTCTGGTAACAAACCAGAATGGATGGTACTTAACATCTTGCCAGTTATCCCACCAGATCTTCGTCCAATGGTTCAATTGGATGGTGGACGTTTTGCTGCATCTGACTTGAACGACCTTTACCGTCGTGTTATCAACCGTAACAACCGTTTGGCTCGTTTGCTTGAATTGAATGCCCCTGGTATCATCGTGCAAAACGAAAAACGTATGTTGCAAGAAGCTGTTGATGCACTTATCGATAACGGTCGTCGTGGTCGTCCAATTACAGGTCCTGGTAGCCGTCCTCTTAAATCTTTGAGCCACATGCTTAAAGGTAAACAAGGTCGTTTCCGTCAAAACTTGCTTGGTAAACGTGTTGACTTCTCTGGACGTTCAGTTATCGCCGTAGGTCCAACACTTAAAATGTATCAATGTGGTGTGCCACGTGAAATGGCTATCGAATTGTTCAAACCATTTGTAATGCGTGAAATCGTTGCTCGTGATTACGCTGGTAACGTTAAAGCAGCTAAACGTATGGTTGAACGTGGAGATGAACGTATTTGGGATATTCTTGAAGATGTTATTAAAGAACACCCAGTACTTCTTAACCGCGCACCGACTCTTCACCGTTTGGGGATCCAAGCCTTTGAACCAGTCCTTATCGATGGTAAAGCACTTCGTCTTCACCCACTTGTTTGTGAAGCCTATAATGCCGACTTCGATGGTGACCAAATGGCCATCCACGTACCACTTTCTGAAGAAGCTCAAGCAGAAGCACGTCTTCTTATGCTTGCCGCAGAACACATCCTTAACCCTAAAGATGGTAAACCAGTCGTAACTCCATCTCAAGATATGGTTCTTGGTAACTACTACCTTACTATGGAAGACTCAGGTCGTGAAGGTGAAGGAATGGTCTTCAAAGACCGTGATGAAGCAGTTATGGCATACCGCAATGGTTATGTTCACTTGCACACACGTGTTGGTATTACAGTTGATAGCATGCCAAACAAACCATGGACTGATGAACAAAAACACAAAATCATGGTTACAACTGTTGGTAAGATCCTCTTTAATGACATCATGCCTGATGATCTACCTTACCTTCAAGAACCAAACAATGCTAACTTGACTGAAAAAACTCCAGATAAATACTTCTTGGCACCTGGTCAAGATATCCACACTGTTATCGACAGCTTGGACATCAACGTTCCATTCAAAAAGAAAAATCTTGGTAACATTATCGCGGAAATCTTTAAACGTTTCCGTACAACAGAAACATCAGCCTTCCTTGACCGCTTGAAAGACCTTGGTTACTACCATTCAACTCTTGCTGGTTTGACAGTGGGTATCGCCGATATCCCAGTTATCGATAACAAACAAGAAATTATCGATGCAGCCCACACGAAAGTTGAACAAATTAACAAAGCCTTCCGTCGTGGTTTGATGACTGATGATGATCGTTATGTTGCTGTTACAACAACATGGCGTGAAGCTAAAGAAGAACTTGAACAACGTCTGATTGAAACACAAGATCCTAAGAACCCTATCGTTATGATGATGGACTCAGGAGCTCGTGGTAACATCTCTAACTTCTCACAACTTGCCGGTATGCGTGGTTTGATGGCTGCTCCGAACGGACGTATCATGGAATTGCCTATCTTGTCTAACTTCCGTGAAGGTTTGTCTGTCTTGGAAATGTTCTTCTCAACTCACGGTGCTCGTAAAGGTATGACCGATACAGCCCTTAAGACTGCCGACTCTGGTTACCTTACTCGTCGTTTGGTTGACGTTGCCCAAGACGTTATCATTCGTGAAGACGATTGTGGAACTGACCGTGGTCTTGTCATCCGTGCTATCACTGATGGTAAAGAAGTTACAGAAACTCTTGAAGAACGTCTTGTTGGTCGTTATACTAAGAAATCTGTTAAACACCCTGAAACTGGTGAAGTTATCGTTGGTGCTGATGTATTGATTACTGAAGATATGGCAGCTGAAATTGTTAAAGCTGGTGTTGAAGAAGTAACAATCCGTTCAGTATTTACATGTAACACTCGTCATGGTGTATGTCGTCACTGTTATGGTGTCAACCTTGCTACAGGTGATGCGGTTGAAGTTGGTGAAGCAGTTGGTACAATTGCCGCTCAATCTATCGGTGAACCTGGTACTCAGCTTACAATGCGTACCTTCCACACGGGTGGTGTTGCGTCAAATACCGATATCACACAAGGTCTTCCTCGTATCCAAGAAATCTTTGAAGCTCGTAACCCTAAAGGGGAAGCAGTTATCACTGAAGTTAAAGGTACTGTTGTTGACATCGAAGAAGATGCTTCTACACGTACTAAGAAAGTTTACGTTCAAGGTAAGACTGGTATGGGTGAATACGTGGTACCATTCACAGCTCGTATGAAAGTAGCTGTTGGTGACGAAGTTCACCGTGGTGCACCACTTACTGAAGGTTCTATCCAACCTAAACGTCTCCTTGAAGTTCGTGATACATTATCAGTTGAAACTTACCTTCTTGCCGAAGTACAAAAAGTATACCGTAGCCAAGGGGTAGAAATCGGTGATAAACACGTCGAAGTAATGGTTCGTCAAATGCTTCGTAAAGTTCGTATCATGGATCCAGGTGATACAGATCTTCTTCCAGGTACACTTATGGATATCGCAGACTTCACAGATGCTAACAAGGATGTTGTTATCTCTGGTGGTATTCCTGCAACTGCACGTCCAGTACTTATGGGTATTACTAAAGCTTCGCTTGAAACTAACTCATTCTTGTCAGCTGCATCATTCCAAGAAACAACTCGTGTTCTTACAGATGCTGCTATCCGTGGTAAAAAAGATCACCTTCTTGGTCTTAAAGAAAATGTTATCATCGGTAAAATCATTCCAGCTGGTACAGGTATGGCACGTTACCGTAACCTTGAACCACAAGCTGTTAATGAACTTGAAACAAGTGAAGAAGCTGAAACAGTTGAAGCATCTGCATCAACAGATGCTGAATAATCTGATTTCACATTTGAGTTTAATAAATGAAAAGGCCTGAGTTTATCTCAGGCCTTTTTGTTAAGTTTTTTTATATTATAATGATTATAAATAAGCAAATATATTTTAAATTAGCTTTAATTCTTATATAATAAAGACCATAAGGAAGTGAAAAAATGTATCAAGTAATCAAAATGTTTGGGGACTGGGAACCCTGGTGGTTTTTGGATGATTGGCAGGATGATATTATAGAAGAACAAACTTTTGAATACTTTGAAGAAGCTTTGTCATTTTACAAATCAGAATGGCAATCGTTAAGAATGAATCTGCCGAGCTGTAAGTGTCATGATAATTTTCAAGCTGCTTTCTGGGATCAAACCGAGAAACGCTGGTGTGAAAATTGTGGTGATTATTTGCAGCAATATCATTCTCTTTTAATCTTAAAGGATGGGCAAGAATTGACTAAAGAGCATTTTGCTTATCATTTTAATGTTCGAAATGACTAACCAAGCCCCAGGCCTCAAAATTGCAAATTTAAACCTTAATCATGGAAGTTTTTTCCATGGTTTTTTTTCTTTTTTTGAGATTTTTTACGAATATAAAAGTGAGGAGGTCAACATGATTCAGGAAAAAGCAAAGCAGCTGATCAAGGATGCTGTTGAAAAGAATGCGCAAGATATTTACATTGTTCCTAAGAAGGAGCACTATGAAATTTATCAAAGTGTTGGTGATGAACGTCAGTTTATTCAGGAACTTGCTAGTGATGAGATGACAAGTGTGATTAGTCACTTTAAATTTGTGGCTGGGATGAATGTTGGTGAGAAACGTCGTAGTCAGCTAGGCTCTTGTGATTATGAATTTGCTGAGGGTGAAGAGATTTCACTGCGTTTATCCACTGTTGGAGATTATCGAGGGCGTGAGAGCCTGGTCATTAGACTTCTTTATTCAGGACGTCATGATTTGCAATATTGGTTTGATGGGATGAAGAATATTTTAGAGGCGATTGATAGTCGAGGTCTTTATCTTTTTTCCGGGCCGGTAGGGAGTGGAAAGACCACTCTCATGTATCAATTGGTTCGTGAAAAGTTCCCTGATAAGCAGGTCATTACGATAGAAGACCCTGTTGAGATTAAGCAGGACAATATGTTGCAGCTGCAACTTAATGATGAGATTGGCATGACTTATGATAATCTTATCAAGCTCTCGCTTCGTCATAGACCTGATATTTTGATTATTGGTGAGATTCGTGATAGTGAGACAGCGCGTGCGGTTATTAGAGCTAGTCTGACAGGTGTGCTCGTCTTTTCAACCATTCATGCAAAAAGTATTCCAGGTGTTTATGCTAGGTTATTAGAACTGGGTGTTAGTAGGCAAGAACTTGAAAATAGTTTACGAGCTATCATTTATCAGCGATTAATTGGCGGTGGAGGTGTTGTGGATTTTGCTAAAGGAGATTTTGAACAGTATCCCCCAACAAGGTGGAATGAGCAAATTGAAAGCCTTGCTAGGGACGGACATATTAGCCTTGAGGAAGCAAAAATCGAAAAAATTGCCCTTTAAAAAACAGCAGAAGGTGATTCAATTATTTAACAATCTCTTTAACAGTGGCTTTAATTTAACAGAAATTATTTCTTTTTTGAGACGAAGTCAATTGTTGGCAGAAGTTTATGTGGATAGTATGCAAGAATCTTTGCTAAGCGGGGTAAGATTGGCAGATATGATGGCTAAATTAGGCTTTTCAGATACAATTGTCACTCAGATTGCTCTTGCGGATGTTCATGGTAATTGTCAGCAGAGTTTGTTAAAAATTGATGGCTACTTGGCCAGTATGTCAGTTGTTCGAAAGAAATTGATTGAAGTGGCGACTTATCCTTTGATTTTGCTCAGCTTTTTAATTCTGATTATGTTGGGCTTGAAAAATTATTTGCTGCCGCAGTTGGAAAATCAAAATTTTGCGACTCAGATTATCAGCCATTTTCCTATGATTTTTTTAGGTGGCTTTGCTCTTTTAGCTTTAGGAATTCTGCTTGGGGTTCTGTATGCCAAGCGCTTATCGCCAATTTATCTGTATAGTCAGTTGAGTCGTTTGCCAATCTTTGGGCGGTACGTGCGTTTTTATTTGACCGCCTATTATGCGCGTGAGTGGGGAAATCTTATCGGGCAAGGCATTGAGCTTATGGAGATTGTAGAGCTCATGCAGCGGCAAAAATCACGCCTTTTTCAGGAAATTGGAAAAGATATGCAGGAAGCTTTATTGTCAGGTCAATCTTTTCATCAGAAAGTGCTGGATTACCCTTTCTTTTTGCGTGAACTTAGCTTAATGATTGAATACGGCGAGGTTAAGTCAAAATTAGGTCGTGAGTTAGATATTTATGCCGAAGAGACTTGGCAGAATTTCTTTAGTCAATTGACACAGGCAACGCAGCTGATTCAGCCTTTGGTCTTTGTCTTTGTTGCTTTAATCATCGTTTTAATTTATGTGGCAATGCTTTTGCCAATGTATCAAAATGTGGGAGGAAATTTTTAATGAAAAAAATTTGGAAAAAACTACGTAAAAAGTCTGTGGAAGCTTTCACACTTGTGGAGATGTTGATTGTTTTGCTAATCATTGGTGTATTAATGCTGTTATTTGTGCCAAATTTGAGTAAGCAAAAGGATGTTGTGCATGAAAAAGGAGATGCTGCTGTTGTGAAAGTTGTCGACAGTCAGATGGACCTTTATGAAGTGAAGACAGGCAATAAGGCAAGTGTTGATGATTTAGTAGACATTGGCTACATTACGAAAGAGCAAGCCAAAACCTATAATGAAGCTAAAAAATAAAACTCTTCGCGCCTTTACCCTCATCGAAAGTTTGCTGACCTTAGCAATTTCTTGTTTCATGGTCATCATGCTATCAGGTTCGGTCAATCATATTTTTCAATCGGTCGATGAAACTCTGTTTTTTCTTTCCTTTGAAAATCTTTATCGTGACACACAAAAATTGGCCAGTATTAAGCAGGAAAGTCAAACTTTGCAGATATCGCAAGATGCGATTTCAAATGGGATCACTAGTGTTAAGATTCCCAAAACTGTATCGGTTGACAAGAATTATCAGCTCGTTTTTGATAAAGATGGGGGCAATTCGTCTCTTGCTAAGATACAGTTTCATACAGAAACCCAGGCAATCGATTATCAATTGTACATAGGAAGTGGTAACTATAAAAAAACAGAAACTAAAAGCGTATATACTCCTTGAGGGGTTGGTAGCACTAGCCTTATTAGCAACGATAACCAGTCTGATCTTAGGAGAAATGGACCGTAGTCGCACTCAAATGCAAGAGAGTTTGCATCAGCAAGAGGTACTTAATGTAGCGACCATGGCCGCTCAAATAGGACAAGACCATTTGGCTATTAATGGGGTTGAGGTGCGTATGGTTAAGCATGATAATGAGATTTCCATTTATGATGGTCAAAATGAGGTTTTACATGTCAAAAAAAACTAGACTAAAAGCTTTTACCCTTTTAGAGAGCTTAGTGGCTTTGCTGGTTATCTCAGGTTCCATATTGGTTTATCAAGGATCGACTCAAAGCATTTCAAGTAATATCCATTATTTATCGGTTAATCAAGAGGAAAAATGGTTGCTCTTTTCTCAGCAGCTGCGTTCTGAGCTTGCTGGTTGTCAGTTGGATAAAGTTGCTGACAACAAACTCTATGTTAGTAAAGGTAATCAGCAATTGGCTTATGGCTTGTCTAAGGCTGATGATTTTCGAAAAACAAATGCCTCAGGTCAGGGGTATCAGCCCATGCTCTTTGGAGTGACGTCATCAAGCATTAGTCAGGATGGCAATAAGGTGATGATTAAATTGCAATTAGGCAGTGATATGGAGAGATGTTTTGTTTACACTTTTGAGACGACAAGTTAAAGCGGGAATTTTATTATATGCTTTACTGATGGCGGCTATCTTTGCCCTGCTTTTGCAATTTTATTTGGGGCGCGTGGTTGCAAGTGAGCGTCAGCATCAAGCTCAGATAAAATCAGCCCAAGCTTACCTGATGGCAGAAATGAGTAAAGACTTGGCTGATGAGGAATCAGGACAATGCCAATTTGATAAAGGAACAGTAAGTTATCACTACAAAGACAAACTCTTAGTAGAGACCGTTATGTTAGATAGCAAAGAGGAGTTTCAATACACGTTTTATCTTCCTAAGAAAGAAAAACAAGCACTTGAAAAAGAAAGTCACTAGTGCTTTCTTTTCATTTTCAAGGTTTTTTGATATGATTAGTCTTGGAGGGGAAGATGAATTTTGAAAAAATCGAAACAGCTTATGGGCTGATTCTAGAAAATATACAGTTAATCGAAAATGAGTTGAAAACACACATTTACGATGCACTTATTGAACAAAACTCTTTTTATCTTGGTGCTGAAGGTGCCAATGAGACAGTAGCTGCCAATAATGAAAAACTACGCCAACTTGATTTAACTAAAGAAGAATGGCGTCGTGCTTTTCAGTTTATTTTCATTAAAGCTGCTCAAACAGAAGCACTTCAGGCAAACCACCAATTTACACCTGATGCTATTGGCTTTATCTTAATGTTCCTTATTGAGAATTTGACAGCCTCAAAAGAACTTGATGTTTTAGAAATCGGTAGCGGAACAGGTAACCTTGCACAAACCTTGCTTAATAATTCATCTAAAGACTTGAATTACCTTGGAATTGAAGTTGATGATTTGTTGATTGACTTGTCAGCAAGTATTGCCGAAGTGATGGATTCTAAAGCTCAGTTCATTCAAGAAGATGCTGTGCGCCCACAGATTCTTAAGGAAAGTGACGTCATCATCAGTGACCTTCCAGTCGGCTTCTATCCAAATGATGAGATTGCAAAACGCTACAAAGTAGCAAGTAGTGATGAACACACTTATGCGCATCATTTATTGATGGAACAATCTCTCAAATATCTCAAAAAAGATGGTATTGCTGTCTTTTTAGCACCGGTTAGTCTTTTGACTAGTAAACAAAGTGATTTGTTAAAGGCATGGTTGAAGGATTACGCTGATGTTATTGCGGTGATTACTTTACCAGAATCTATTTTCGGCAATGCGGCCAATGCTAAGTCAATTTTTGTCTTGAAGAAACAGGCTGAACATACTCCAGAAACATTTGTTTACCCGCTTGCTGACTTGCAAAGTCGCGAAGCTTTAACAGATTTTATTGAGAAATTTAAAAAATGGAATGTTGAAAATATGATTTTTTAAAATAGTTGTGCTAAAATAGAGATATATTATGAAAGCGCTTTAGAGGTAAATTTATGGCGAAAACTATTTCTATTAATGCAGGAAGTTCAAGTCTCAAATGGCAGCTGTATAAGATGCCTGAGGAAGAAGTTATTGCAAAAGGTTTAATCGAACGTATTGGCCTTTCAAACAGTGTTTCTACAGTGAAATTTAATGGTCAGAAGTATTCGGAAACGAAAGACATTCCAGACCATACAGCTGCTGTAAAAATCCTTCTTGATGACTTGATTTCGATGGACATTATTGCTAGTTATGATGAAATAACTGGTGTTGGTCACCGCGTGGTGGCTGGGGGTGATTATTTCAAAGAATCTGCCCTGGTAACCGATAAGGTGATTCAACAGGTTGAAGAATTGTCAATGCTAGCACCGCTTCATAATCCTGGAGCAGCTCTTGGGATTAAAGCGTTCAAGGAAATATTGCCTGATATTACGAGCGTTGTTGTTTTTGATACTGCCTTCCATATGACAATGCCTGAAGTAGCTTACCGTTATCCTATTGCTAATCGTTATTACACTGATTATAAGATTCGTAAATACGGAGCACACGGTACAAGTCATCAGTACGTTGCCCAAGAGGCAGCTAAGGTTTTAGGCAAACCTTTAGAAGACTTGAAATTGATTACTTGTCATATTGGTAATGGAGTCTCTATTACAGCCATTAAAGGTGGTAAATCTGTTGATACTTCAATGGGATTAACTCCACTTGGTGGTACAATGATGGGAACACGTTCAGGAAGTATTGATCCAGGTGTCATTACTTATCTTCTAGAATGTGAGCCAGCGATGGATGATCCTAAAAAAATTCGTACCATCTTGAATCGTGATTCAGGTTTACTTGGTATTTCGGAAAAATCAAGTGACATGCGTGATATTCTAGCAGGAAAAGCAGAAGGTGATGAAAAATGCCAACTTGCTTACGATATGTATGTTGATCGCTTGAGAAAATATATTGGACAATACTTCGCCGTTTTAAACGGTGCCGATGCTATTGTCTTCACCGCTGGTATCGGTGAAAATTCTAGTGATGTTCGTGCGGATGTCATTTCTGGAATGACTTGGTTTGGTGTCGATGTTGACCCAGCTAAGAATGTTTCAGGTGCTTATGGTGTGATTTCAACAGATCAAGCTCGCGTAAAAGCAGTTGTTATTCCAACGGATGAAGAACTTGTGATTGCGCGTGATGTTGAACGTTTCAAACACCCTACTAATTAGTTATCAAAATATTATGATAAGACCAGAAAAGCTGACCTACGGGTCAGCTTTTTTGATGTTTTTATAAAAAAGTAAAATAAACTTGACACAAAATGTAAAGTGTACTATACTTTAAATGTAAAGTTAACTTTACCAATGATAAGTCGTTGGAGGGATAAATGGAAACAAGAATTCAAGAACTCCGAAAAGCAAATAAAGTTAGCCAAGCTGAGCTTGCTGAGGCACTTGGAGTTACAAGACAAACCATTATTTCCTTAGAAAAAGGACGCTATAATGCTTCTTTAGAATTAGCGCATAAAATTGCCGAATATTTTGGTATGACAATTGAGGAAATCTTTATTTTTGATGAAGCGTAAAGAGGAGATGTAGAAATGGAAAAGATTAGAGCTATAGTTGATAGGCAAGAAAGTAGAAAAGAAACTGGAATGTTCTTGTTATTTTTAGGAGAAAGTTTATTTGTTTTTAGCTACTTCATGAAGATGAGCGATTTTCTTCATGGTATGGGGCTTGGTATGAGTATGATATTAAATTTACTTGCAGTGATTTTTCTATCAGCAAAGGGAGAGGAGTAAATGATGTTATTAAAAGCTGTTGCTAGCTGGAATCGTAAGAAGAGTTTGGAAGAGTATCGCCGATATTTACTAAGACTTTCCTACTTTATCTTAGCTTTGGCTGGTCTTAGTTTGGTGTTAGCTAGTTTGATAAGAGACAATGATTTTGCGTCAGGATTACTGCTTGGTGGTGGTAGCGCTGGTCTTGTTTTTGCTATTTACTATTGGCTGCTTTCTCGTCAGCCAAAACGTTTGAAGGCTGCTTACATTGCTCTTTATGATGAACGTAATCAGTATATTTTGCGAGTGACTGCTGTATCAACTTTGATTTTTATGTTTCTTGTAAATGTGATGTTGATTGCTTTGTATGCTTTCCTAGGCATTGCCTTTTCTTATGTTATTTTACTGATGATTTGGTTGTATTGTTTGCTTCTAGGATTTTTAGGCTTACGAATTATTTTTTCAAAGATTTTATAATGGGGGAGATTCTTATGAAAAAATTGGTATCATTTTTTAAATATTTGGGGCTAGCAGTAGGTGTGATTTTCTTGGAACAATTACCTATTGCTTTTCTAAGAAAAAATCAGCCTTTTTGGCAAACTTTTATGTTGATCCTAGCTTTTTTAGTGGTGACTTTAGTAACGGTTTTGATTGCTAAGCGTTTAGGCTTTTTAAATCATGCTAGTCAGTTGTTGACGGGAGATGCTTGGAAGAGTATTTTTATGGGATTTTTAGTTATGGTTCCTGTGAGAATGCTTGGAGGCATTACTTTAGTTTTGGAGCATGGTACAAAGGCAAATACGCTGAATCAATCAGTTATTGAAAATCTTGGCATGTCACCAGCTTTGCTTTTTGTGATGACAGTTGTAGCAGCTCCGATTGTTGAAGAATTTGTTTTTCGTGGATTGATTGTCAAACAAGCCTTCCAATTTTCGAAACTTGGTGTTTTTGTTAGCAGTTTTCTTTTTGGGGCAATTCATATGCCGACAGATTTGGGAAGTTGGATTCTTTACGGTGGTATGGGATTAGTGCTGGCGATGATTTATCGAAAAACACAAAAACTAGAGTTCTCTATTGCTGTTCATGCTCTGAATAATTTTCTAGGTGTTCTAAGTATGATTTTATAAACAAAGCGACTGAATTCAGTCGCTTTTTAGTGTATTACAAGGTTTTTGCTTTTGCAATTGTCGCATCAATACTTGAAACAACGCTTGCGGTTAAACCAGTTTTTTCAAGGTCTAGAAGGCCTGCAATGGTTGTTCCACCAGGACTTGAAATTTTATCAATCAAATCGTGTGGACTGTCAGAGCCTTGAAGAAGATTTTCAGCACTAGCAAGGACTGTTTGTGTCACGATGTCTAGTGATTTTTCCTTTGGAATACCGTATTTAACGCCAGCTTTGGCAAGTGCCTCGATAAAGAGGTAAATGTAAGCTGGGCTTGATCCAGCAAGGGCTGTAAAGGTATCAAAATCTTTTTCAGGGATATCAAAGGTTGAACCAAAACTGTCAGTGATTTCTTTGGCGGTTACTAGGAGTTCTGCAGAAACGTTGTCATTGGTACAAATCGCTGTTGTGCTTTTTAGAATTTGAGCATTGAGGTTTGGCATGATACGAATTAATGGAAGATTTGGGTCTGTTAATTTGCCAAGGCGTTCCAATGTTACCCCTGCTGCCATTGAAAGAATGGGTTGGTGGAAGTGAAGTCCAGCAAGGACTGATTCAAACATTTGTGGTTTGATACCAAGGATAACCAAATCAGATTGGTCAATGAGTTCTTGGTGTGAAAGGGCTGCTTCAACTTCAAGCTGCTCTGCGATTTCGCGTGAGCGAGGAAGTGAAGAACCTGAAATGATGATATCGTGTGATGTTGTGTTAAGTCCGTTGATAATGGCAGTTGCCATTTTTCCGACTCCGATAAATCCAATTTTCATAGTAAGACAAGGGGGAAGTGCAACAGAGCTGCTTAATGACCTGAGTCCCCTAGATCCTTTCTAGTATTTTTTGATGAGGTCAACAGTTGAGCGGTCTAATTTTTTAACAATAGCTTGAAGGAAAGCTTGCGCTTGCAAGAAGTCATCCATAGCATAAAGGCTTTGGTGTGAATGAATGTAACGCGCACAAACACCGATAGTTGTCGATGGGATACCACCGTTTTTAAGGTGAGCAGCACCAGCATCTGTACCCCCTTTGGCAGCATAATATTGATATTTGATACCAGCTTCTTCAGCGGTTGTGAGTAAGAAATCACGCATATCTTTTAACATGATATGTCCTGGGTCGTAGAAACGGAAAAGTGTTCCGTCGCCAATTTTACCTTGGTTGCCATAAATGTCACCAGCAGGTGAGCAATCAACGGCGAAGAAGAGTTCTGGTTGGAATTTTGTGGCAGAAACGTGTGCGCCACGAAGGCCAACTTCTTCTTGAACATTGGCACCAGCAATAAGTGTGTTATCAAGTTTTTGACCTTTAAGGCTTTCAAGCAATTCTGTCACCATAAGCACACCAAAGCGATTGTCCCAAGCTTTTGAGATAACATTTTTTTGGTTGGCTGTAAGGATTGTTTCAGATTTTGGCACGATAATATCGCCAGGAAGGATACCAAATGTTTCGGCTTCAGCTTTGTCTGTAAATCCTGCATCAAAAATGATGTCATCGATTTTTGGAAGAGTAGCAGAGCCATTTGCTCCGCGAAGGAAATGTGGTGGGACTGAGCCAGAAACAACAGGAATGGCAGAACCATCACGTGTGTAAAGAGTGAAGCGTTGTGAACTTAGAACTAGTGGATTCCAGCCACCGATGCCAACAGCACGCAATGTCCCGTCAGCTTTGATATCGCTGACCATGAAACCAACTTCATCCATGTGAGCAGCAACCATGATGCGTGGAGCGTTTTCAGCGTCAGAGTGTTTGATACCGAAAATACCACCAAGTCCATCAGTTTGCACCTCATCAACAAGTGGAGTGATTTTTGAGCGAAGATAGTCACGAACGCTGTGTTCGTATCCAGCGATACTATCAAGTTCAGTGACTTCTTTTATTTTTGAAAATAAATCTGACATAAAAACCTCGATTCTATGGTTTCTATTTTACCACGTTTTCTGACAATTTTTAGATTGAAATAACATTAAATATTTGGACCTTGGTATTATGTGCTGAAATATGCTAAAATAAAGCGTATGAGAAACAAAAAAAGAAGCTTACTGCCAAGTCTTGGTTTAGTGGGAGTCGGTGGTGTCATCGCTTTGGGAGCAATCTTAAAGAAAAAACGCGAAGAAAAGCGACAAGAACAGATTAAAGATACCATTCGTGAATATTTCAGCCGATTTGGTAGCATTTCGGTGCTTTATTTGAATGTTTATGAATCTGATGAGGAAAAAACGACTGGAGGTCTCGTTTTAGAGGACGGCCGCGCTTTCCAATTTATTTACCAAAATGGTGAGATTAGCTACGAGGAGGAGAAAAATGATTAGTCCAAAATCCTATGAAGAAATGGCTACCTACCTAGAAAATGATGGCAAAGTAGTTTTCTTTTTTACGGCAAATTGGTGCCCAGACTGCCAATTTATTTACCCAGTCATGCCTGAAATTGAAGCGGAAAATCCAGAATTTACCTTTGTTCGTGTTGACCGTGATGATTTCATGGAAGTCGCTCAACGTTGGAACATCTTTGGCATTCCAAGTTTTGTGGTAACAGAAAATGGGAAAGAAATTGGCCGTTTAGTTAATAAATTACGCAAAACCAAAGCAGAAATTAACAGCTTTTTAGCTGGATTGAAATAGGAGAGAAAATGATTTTTACGTACAACAAAGAACACGTCGGTGATGTCCTTATGGTGATTGTCAAAGATATCAAAGGTGCTAAACTTGACTACGAACGTAAAGGTAACGTATCACGTGTTTTCCTTGAAAAAAATGGTGAAACAGTCGCTTGGAATATTTTTGAAGTATCAAGTCTAATTGCAATTGACGGTGTTGGACAAGTGACTTTGTCTGATGAAGATGTTGCTAAGCTTAACGCTGAATTGACAAAAGAAGGATTTAGCGAACAATTGGAAAATGACCCATCACCAAAATTTGTTGTTGGTCAAATCAAAGAAATGGTTGCTCACCCAGATAGTGACCACTTGAACATTTGCCAAGTGCAAATCTCAGATGACAAAACTGTTCAAATCGTTGCAGGTGCGCCAAATGCTGCGGTTGGTTTGAAAACAATCGTTGCTCTTCCAGGAGCTATGATGCCAAACGGAAGCCTCATCTTCCCAGGTGCCCTTCGTGGTGAAAAGAGCTTTGGTATGATGTGCTCACCTCGTGAATTAGCTCTTCCAAATGCTCCACAAAAACGTGGTATCATTGAACTTGATGACACAGCTGTTGTCGGTGAAGCCTTTAATCCAGCAAAACACTGGAAAGGATAACATAATAAAAAACGAGTTAGAATAATCTAGCTCGTTTTAGTTTTTTCGTAAAGTAAGGTGTTGTAGAAAAGCGATGTCTTTATAGGGCTTTTGATTAGCGACAGCTAATTCCATTTTTGTTAAACGTCCTAGCCAACCATCCTCAGTTTTGAATTCATTTGGCTGAAGGGCATAAAATGTGCGCAGACCTTGGTAATTTTCAAGAGTAAAGTTAGTTTTGTTGGTAAGCTCTTCCATACTGTAAGTTTCCCCACGTCCGAATGATGAACTATTGTAACTGTCTTTCCCATCTAAGAGATAAAGTGCATCTTCAATATTATTGTTAAAAATGACTTGATGTAAGACTTTTCCAGTAAGATTGTGTTTAATTAAGGAAAGTTCACCATGTGGTTTTAAGAGGCGTTCAAATTCATTAAGGTATTTTTGATGTTGAGATTTGTCGATGTATTCAAAGACATTGTGACAAACGATGATATCAAAAGATGAATCAGGCAATTCTTTTAAAGCATCTAGACTACCATTGATTTTAGTGAAGGTCTGTGTGCCATCTGCAAAAAGCATATCAGCATTTGGCTCAATCGCAGTAACGGTATTATTTTGTGATAAATATTCTGAGGTTGTTCCAAAACCAGCACCAAAATCAAGGACTTGTTTATCTTTGATGTGGCTTAGTTGTGCAAAAATCAAACGGTACATGATTTTTCCCCAAGGCTGATTCAGCATTTCTTTATAGGCATTGATGTTGACTGTCATAAAATCTCCTAGCTTGTAAAATATATTTTATTTTAACAGAATATTTTGAAAAATTCTTTTTTAAAGTGGATTACCAAATTTTTTTCGAATAATAAGATAGGAGGTAATTGATGTATAATAAAGTTATTATGATTGGGCGTTTGACAGCGCAGCCTGAATTGGTGACAACGCCAACCGAAAAATCTGTTACACGTGTAACACTAGCCGTTAACCGTCGTTTTAAATCACAAAATGGTGAGCGTGAAGCGGATTTTATTTCGCTTGTGGTTTGGGGGCGTTTAGCAGAAACGCTCGTTTCTTATGTTGGAAAAGGGAGTTTGATTTCTGTTGATGGAGAGCTGCGTACGCGTAAATACGAAAAAGATGGTCACACCAATTATGTGACAGAAGTGCTCTGCCATTCTTTCCAACTTTTAGAAAGCCGTGCCCAACGTGCCATGCGAGAAAATAATGTGGCAAACGACCTCGCTGACTTAGTTTTAGAAGAGGAAGAATTGCCGTTTTAACCAACCCAAGCTCGAGTTATTTTTTGACTTGGGCTTTTTTTGTTATTTAGTGAGATAAATTTTTCTTATATTTGGTCATAAGAAAAATAGATTAGGCAATTACATTGAAACATGTTAATCTAATCGTATCATTAATTCGGAGGTAATAAATGCTTTTAAAAATAATTTCAGGTGGTCTTGTAGGTATTGCCTTTGGGTTTGTCTTGCAACGTACACGGTTCTGTATGACAGGTGGCTTTAGAGATATGTATATTGCCAAAAATAATACTTTATTCCACGCGTTTTTAATAGCAATCACGGTAGAAAGCGTTGGTGTTCTTAGTCTAATTAAGTTGGGAATTGTTTCCTCTCCTTATGAGGATTACTCAGTGCTGGGGGCGATTATAGGATCTTATTTGTTTGGGATTGGTATTGTGTTAGCAGGTGGTTGTGCTACAGGAACTTGGTATCGTGCAGCTGAAGGATTAATAGGTAGTTGGGTGGCCTTATTTTTCTATATGTTAAGTGCAGCAAGTATGAAGTACGGTGCTTTACAATTTTTAAATCAAGCAATTTCCAAATACTGGGTAGTTAACGATAATTTAGCAGGGCAATTAGGTATTTCGGTATGGTATTTTGTTTTACTTTTAGTCATTGTAACAATACTTTTAGTAATCAGAGAATTAAATAAACCTAAAAAAATTGTTGCTACTCTTGCTCCCAAATATAAAGGAATTCGACATTTGCTTTTTGAAAAGCAATATCATAAGTTTTGGGCTGGATTCGTCATTGGTTTGATTGCTCTTATAGCATGGCCAGCAAGTGAGTTTGCTGGACGTACAGGTGGTTTGGGTATTACAACACCTTCTGCTAATCTTATTAGTTATGTTGCGACTGGTGATATTAATTTACTTAATTGGGGAGTCTTTCTTGTTTTGGGAATATTCCTAGGATCTTATATTGCTGCTCGAGGTGCTGGAGAATTCCGATGGCGTCTTCCTGATATAAAAACTATTAGGAAGAGCACTGTTGGTGGTATTCTTATGGGAATAGGTGCTTCTTGGGCAGGGGGATGTACGATTGGAAATGGTTTAACAGCGACAGCGGTCATCTCTAGCAAAGGTTGGATTGCTTTGCCCTTAACTATTCTTGGAGTATGGACTGCATCTTATTTTATATTTGTTAAGCCAAATCAATATTTGAAAGGAGAGTAGTTATGGCTGTGGTAGAACTTGAAACGGGTGGATTAGTGTGTCCTTTTCCATTGATTGATGCTAAAAACAAGATGAAAGAATTATCAATTGGTGATGAACTTCTTATTAAATTTGATTGTACACAAGCAACGGAGAGTATTCCAAATTGGGCAGCAGAGAATAGCTACCCTGTTACGCGTTTTGAACAAGTTGGTCAAGCTTCATGGGAGATTGTTGTTCAAAAACAGTAACTAACCTTTTAACCAACCCAAGTTCGAGTTAGTTTTTGACTTGGGCTTTTTTTGTTATTATCAGGAAATAGTTTTTGAAACCCTTTTCAAAAAATGCTATACTGAGAGAAAATAGGAGGAAAAGTACAATGGTAAAAATAATTTTTAGTGATATTGACGGCACTCTTATTAATGATACCTTGAAAGTGACGCCTAGGACACGCCGAGCTCTTCGTCATGCTGTTGATACTGGTATTTTATTTGTTCCAGTTTCGGCGCGTATACCAGAGGCGATTAAGCCAATTTTGAAAGATTTTTTACCTGATGTACCCATGATTTCCTATAATGGTGCCCTCATCCAAGATGAACAAGGGCAAGTGATTGATAGCTGTCCGATGAGTCCACAAGAAGCGCAAGCGATTTGTCAGTATTTAGAAAAAGAAGTTTTTGACGTTGCTTGGAATGTTTACAGCGGTGAAAAGTGGTTGTCACAAAACCGTGCTAATCGTTGGATTTCACGTGAAGAGCGCGTGGTGGGCTTAGCCTCTAAGGAAGCGAACTTGGAACAAATCGGTCGATTGCCAGAAGTTCATAAAATCTTGTTAATAGGTGAACCAGAACGCATGGAAGCTTTGGAAAATAAACTAAATAGTCTCTATTCAGATTTATCAATTGCAAGGTCGCTGCCTTATTATATTGAAATTATGGCAAGTGGGATTCATAAAGGAAGGGCAGTCCAGACTTTGGCGCAGCATTACGAGGTTGATATGGCAGACACGCTTGCTTTTTGTGACAATTTTAACGATTTAGACATGCTAGAGGCAGTAGGTGAAGCTTATGTTATGGCAAATGCGCCTCAAGAAGTTAAGGAGCGTGTTGGACACGTAACAGCCAGTCACAATCATGACGGTATTGCCTTAGTTCTGGAAAAACTTGGCATAAGTAGTTTCGAATAATAGAGTATAAAAAACACCTGCGGGTGTTTTTAAAATTCGTTAGATAGAATGAGGGGCTATCTCTGACTGAATTGTCTGTACAATTTAAACGTGTTATAATTAAGGCAAATATAGCTATCAGTGGTCTCTTGGTTTTAGTGAAAAGGTATGAGATAAAAAAACGGAAATATGTTGGTGTTTTGATAAGTGCTTTTATTGGGGTTCTTGCCATTGTTGGGGTTTATTGGAACTATAAAATGGTTCCTTCAAATGAAAATCAGGTTAAGATTGGTGCAACCTACATGACCATGAACAATGATTTTTACAAGGTATTAAACAATGAAGTTGAAAAAATCGTTGAGGAAAATAATGATATTTTGTACACCAGAGCCCCTGCTTTGGACGTTGATAAACAAACGCAACAGGTTGAATCGTTTATTGAAAAGGGTGTTAATATCATTATCATCAATCCTGTTGATGCAAACAGTCAAAAATTAATAAAAGCTTTGAAGAAAGCGAAAAAAGCTGGGATAAAAATTGTTGTTGTCGATAGTCAACTATCAGATGATTCTTCAGTAGATACGAGACGATTGTATCGGATAATTATCAAGCTGGTGTTTTATGCGCTCAAAATTTAATGCAGACGCAATCAAGTGCCAAAATTTTGTTATTGGAACATCAAAATGCAGTATCAGCAGTAGATCGTATCAATGGATTTTTAGATACGATTAAAGGACATGATGCCTATCAAGTGGTAGACCGTAAGGATTGTTTGGGTCAGACAGAACTCTCAATGCCGCAAGTTGAATCAGTGATTAATTCGGCGGAATCTTTTGATACGGTGATGGCACTTAATGACCAAGTGGCTATTGTTGCCCTAGCGGCGATTGAAAATATGGGCTTGACGGATACGGTGAAAATTTACGGTGTCGATGGTTCGCCAGATATGAAAATTCTTTTGGCAACAACATCATCAATTCAGGCAACCATAGCTCAATCACCGATAACGATTGGCGAAAAGGCGATTCAAGCAGGTTATCAGCTGGACAAAGGAAAAAAGGGTTCTGTTGCAAAGTTTTAAATCTACTATCAAATAAGGTAGAATAATAGAAAAAGATAGCAGGAGGAATGACGATGAATCATTTTAAAGGAAAGCAATTTCAGCAGGATGTGATTATTGTAGCCGTGGGCTACTATCTTCGTTATAACCTTATCCACGGTGTTCAAGAAGCAACTCCTCAGCAATAAGCGCTAGATTTCCAAAATATGAGAAACTATTTTAGAAATCTAGTTCTTATTTGCTCGGAGCTGGACGCTTCTTTCACAACCTCTATCCTCGATCTTTTTGGTCATACACTTCTTTGACGTTGATAAATTGATCAAGTATTGGATTTTCTCCTTTTAGGTCAGCTTCGAAACGGATACCGTCAATATTGATTCTGGCGTTACGGTAGTAGTCAGTTCCTAGTTGTCCCCATGCAGGAGTTGAGGCATCGACATTGCAGAAGATATCAAATCCTTGTTGTTTCAAGTAAGCAAATTTTTGATTTGCTTCAGAATAAGGTTGCCAATCGCTGATGTCAGCGCCAAATGGGTAGATCAAAATATTTGTTTTGCCTAAAATAGGTGCAACTTCATTTTGCCAACGTTCATTATCTTGTTGGATATCGGCTAAAGAAGCTTGTGTCATATTCAAGTGTCCCCAAGTATGAGAAGCAAAACTCCAACCATCTTTCTTTAATTGATCAGCAACTTTTTTGGCTGCTTCGATTTCTTTGTTTGTTTTTTCGTTATCACCATATTCTGATTTTGATGTACGGTAACCTAATACACCATTATAGCCTGTTAAAGCTAATGTTCCTTTGGCGCCTTGATAAGAAAAATCGGGATGTTTTTTAATGAATGAATCGATCAATGGAACCATATCATAGTCACCAACAGTTTCCTTCTTATTGTCGATATAAATATTCTTGATTTGGTTCTGTTTATCGACAATCAACTTACTAGGAAATCCTGAATTGTCCATGTATTCATAATAGCTGACATCGTCTTGCGAAAGAATTAACGGTTTCTTTCCTTCTGGAAGAGAAACACCTGTAAAAGTCAGTTTTCCATCTGTTCCTTTTTTGACTAATCCATTTAGATTAACAAGAACATAGTTATTTTTATATAACTGATCAATGGTTTTATTGAATTCGGAAATAGTGACCATATAATCTTTATACCCTTGTGCTTGCTGGGTATGAAAAGCCTTAGCTGGATCAACAATCAGACTATGAAAGAAGACGTGTGAGATTTTGGTCGGGTCTTCCCATTTTACCAAGGATTCTTTTTCTTTTTTCAAAGTTGCTAACAATTGTTGCGCTTCTTTGGCGTCGTCTTTTTCAAGTAAGGCGATGGCTTCATCATAATGATAACTTGCAGCAAGCTGTTTTGCTTGATCAAGCTGTTTCGTCGTTTGTTTATCTTCAACAGGTTTTGAGCTGCTGCTTGAGTGTTGAGTTGTTTGACTAGTGTTTTCTAATTTATTGTTTGTTGCTCCTTGTGTAACAAAAAAGATACTTACACCTAGAATAATAACAGTGCAAACAGAAGTGACAGCCAATATGATTTTGTGTGTATGTTTCATTTTATCGTCCCCTACTACTTTTTGATTTCAAAAACCCCCGTAAGCTTTTCTTAACCTTTTGAAAAACTTCCCATAACCATTGTAACGAATATAGGGTTCGTTTGCAAAGTTTTAAATCTACTATCAAATAAGGTAGAATAATAGAAAAAGATAGCAGGAGGAATGACGATGAATCATTTTAAAGGAAAGCAATTTCAGCAGGATGTGATTATTGTAGCCGTGGGCTACTATCTTCGTTATAACCTTAGCTATCGTGAAGTTCAAGAAATCTTATATGATCGTGGCATTAACGTTTCTCATACGACGATTTATCGTTGGGTGCAAGAATATGGCAAACTACTCTATCAAATTTGGAAAAAGAAAAATAGACAGTCCTTCTATTCGTGGAAAATGGATGAAACCTATATCAAAATTAAGGGGCGTTGGCATTATCTCTATCGAGCGATTGATGCGGACGGTTTAACCTTAGATATCTGGTTACGAAAGAAACGAGATACACAAGCCGCTTATGCTTTTTTAAAACGACTCCATAAATAATTTGGACATCCTAGAGTCATCATAACAGATAAAGCTCCCTCTATTGGATCTGCCTTTAAAAAGTTACAAAGAAACGGGTTATACACCAAAACAGAGCATCGAACAGTGAAATATCTTAACAATTTAATAGAACAAGACCATCGACCAATTAAACGACGGAATAAATTTTATCGAAGTTTACGCACTGCCTCACCCACGATTAAAGGCATGGAGACCCTTCGAGGAATATACAAAAAGAACCGAAGAAATGGAACACTCTTCGGCTTTTCAGTTTCTACTGAAATCAAAATATTAATGGGAATACCTGCTTAAATTGACGGTTGGTCAGAGATAGTGTTTTTGAGTTTCAGACTTTGCAACAGAACCATCAGATGTTATGAAACTGAAATAGCTTATCAAAAACACATGCTTGAAAATTTAGGTCGTTGGATGACCTTATTTCTAGCAGTAACGAGTTTAGGATTTTTACTCATTTATTTCTTTAACAAACACATCATTTTGTTAATTCTCGGTTTTGTCTTAATGATTTCTGGAAGTATAGAAATGCTGTTATTTGGTTACGGCATATACCATGGCAAAAAGAATGTTGCCAAGGTTATTGATGATTTTGAAACGAAACTCCAATCTTTTAAAAAACTATTCTAAAATAGCAATACAAAAAAATTACAATACTTACTCAAACACTCAACATGAAAAAGTTTCTAGCAGATAATCTCCATGCTAGGAACTTTTTTATTGTTATTTTTTCTGAATTTTAAAAATATATTGACAAAACATCAAAATAAGGCTAGAATAGTTTACAATCAAAAACAATTGATGCAAGTCAATACCTAGCACTCATTGATTTGTAAATCTTAACAGGAGAAAAAGTATGCTTAATTTAATGTCTATAACGACTGAAAAACTGAATCGATACTATTACTTTAGTTTCTTTAGATAGACGTTTGTAGCCATCATGGATGCAAACGTCACCTGCGTTTGTATCTATGAAGCTAAAGCATTTTGCCTGTTTTGAAAAGCCGATTAGATACTTAAAAATCTAACTGGCTTTTAAGTGTTTCTACTTTTTTTGCATATGCATAAAAACCAGTTAGTTTTTTGAACTAGCTGGTTTTTGTTGTGATTGATTTAGGGGAAATCCCTAATGGTGATATTAGGTTACCTTGTCTAGCACGTGCTTTAGGCAAGTAAGTAAAAAGTAGAGGAAGGTAAATTATGAAAAAAGGTTTAACGGCTTTAATGGCTGTCATGTTAGCCGCACTCACCTTAGCTGGGTGTTCGTCAAGCAAAAATGCAAGCAAAGATGTTGTCCATCTTGGCATTCTCCAATATGTGGAGCATCCATCATTGACTGCTGCGCGCAAAGGTTTTGTGGATGAATTGAAAAAAGAAGGTTATGTCGAAGGTAAGAATCTTAAGCTAGATTATGAAAATGCGCAAGGTGACCAGTCTAATCTTCAAACCATTTCCACAAACCTGCTTTCAAATAATGACTTGGTGCTTGGTATTGCGACGCCAGCCGCGCAAACTTTGTCAAATCTATCATCAGATGTTCCCGTGGTCTTTACAGCCGTTACCGATCCTGTGTCAGCTAAATTAGTAGATACTATGGAAACTCCTAACGGCATTGCGACTGGAACGAGCGATATGTCTCCTATCTCAAAACAGGTTGAATTGCTGCAAAAAGTTATGCCTGATGTGAAAAAAATTGGGATTATGTACACAACTAATGAACGTAATTCAGAAGTTCAAGTTGAAGAAGCACAAAAAGAATTTGCTAAAGCAGGCATTAATGTCATTACCAAAGGGATTTCATCAACTAATGATGTTCAAGACACTGCTAAAAGCTTAATGAGTCAAACACAAGTTCTTTTCATCCCAACAGATAATATGATTGTCAGTGCCATTTCACTACTTACTGAACTATCAAAAGAAATGAAAGTTCCAGTTGTTGGTGGCTCTGCAGACGTAGTTGACCAAGGCGTCCTTTTCACTTACGGTGCCAATTACGAGGCGCTTGGTCGTCAAACAGCTAAATTAGCAGTTCGTATTATCAAAGGTGAAGACGTAAGCAAGGTTGCTGCAGAATATCCTAAAGCTCTCAATGTTGTTGCTAATGATGATATGGCAAAAACGCTTGGTATTGATTTAAGTAGCATTGAAAATGAAGCAACTAAAGCATCGACTGATGATAGTGAAAAGGCAAGTACGCAGGCAAGTAGCACTGCTAAAGCAAATCCGACAAAAACATCAAATAAGTCAGCTAAAAAAGCTTCAAATGCTTGGATTGATATCATTTTAACAGCTATTTCACAAGGTCTCTTGTGGGCTATCATGGCTATCGGTGTGTTTATTACTTTCCGTATTTTGGATATTGCTGACCTTTCTGCTGAAGGATCATTCCCACTTGGTGCAGCTTCAACAGCTATCATGATTGTTAATGGTATTAATCCATTGCTTGCGACAATTGGTGGTTTTGTGGCCGGTATGTTAGCTGGTGCTGTTGCTGGCTTCTTGCACACCAAGATGAAAATTCCAGCGCTCTTAACAGGGATTATCGTGTTAACAGCTCTTTATTCTGTTAACCTTTTGATTTTGGGTAGTGCCAATGTGTCACTAGTTGGTCAAGAAACTCTTGTAACAGTGATGACGTCAGCTCTCAGCCTTTCAAAACTTTACGCCGTGATTTTGATTGGTGTTATCTTTGTAGCTTTGGTCATTCTATTACTTGTGGTCTTGTTGAACACACAAATGGGACTTGCTCTTCGTGCGACAGGTGATAACCTTGCTATGGGTGAAGCTAACGGGATTAAAGTTGACCGTATGAAGATTCTAGGTTACATGGTTTCAAATGGTTTGATTGCTCTTGCTGGTTCACTCTTAGCGCAAAATAACGGCTACGCTGATATGAATATGGGAACAGGAACAATCGTTAATGGCTTGGCTTCAATTATTTTGGCTGAAGTGATTGTCAAATACTTGCCACTTGGTAAACGCCTCTGGTCAATTGTTCTTGGATCAATTCTATACCGCTTGGTACTTGTTATTATCTTAGCCATGAATGTGGATGCCCAAATGCTTAAATTGGCCTCAGCAGTTCTTCTTGCTTTGATTCTTTATGTTCCAGAAATTCGCAATAAACTACACATTAAACCCTCAAAAACATTGACTCCAGGAGGTAACGACTAATGGCACTTTTAAGCTTATCAAATATCCATAAAACTTTTGAAAAAGGAACCGTTAATGAAAATCATGTCTTGCGTGGCCTTGACTTGGATATCGAACAAGGGGATTTTATCTCAGTTATCGGGGGAAATGGTGCTGGTAAATCTACTTTGATGAATTCTATCACTGGTGTGGTTGAAATTGACGAAGGCGATATTGTCCTAGATGGAAATTCTATTCGCAAAGCTTCAGTTGCTGCACGTTCAAAAGACATTAGTCGAGTCTTTCAAGATCCACGTATGGGAACAGCAACCAATCTGACGATTGAAGAAAATATGGCTATTGCTTATCGTCGTGGGAAAAAGCGCAGCTTCTTCAAAAAATCAATCACAGAAGCAGAACGCCAACTCTTCAAAGACAAATTGTCTGAGCTTGGCTTAGGTTTGGAAAATCGTATGAAGACTGATGCTGCCTTTTTATCAGGCGGGCAACGTCAAGCCTTAACGCTTGCTATGGCAACCTTGGTCCGTCCTAAAATTTTGCTTCTTGACGAACACACTGCAGCCCTTGATCCCAAAACAAGTGACATGGTCATGCAGCTGACTAAGAAAGTCGTTGAAGAAGAGAAACTCACAACCTTGATGATTACGCACAACATGGAGCATGCTATCGAGTATGGTAATCGTCTCGTCATGCTTTATCACGGGAAAATCGTCGTGGACGTTTGTGGCGAAGAAAAGAAAAATCTCACCGTCGCACAGCTCATGGACCTCTTCCACAAAAACAGTGGCCAAGTCCTAAATGATGATGCTTTGGTATTAGGATAATAAGAAAAAAGACAACTTAGATGACTTAGGGTCTAAGTTGTCTTTTTTAGTGTTTTTTTCTTGACTATTTTTGACCAAGTGTTAAAATAGTTTTTGTAAAGACTAGCACTCTTATGCAAGGAGTGCTAACAATAATAAAAATATAGGAGGCAAAAGCATGTTGAAACCATTAGGTGACCGTGTGGTCTTGAAAGTTGAAGAAGAAAAAGAACAAACAGTTGGTGGTTTTGTCCTTGCTGGCGCAGGCAAAGAAAGCACACAAACGGCAACTGTTGTAGCTGTTGGTACTGGTGCCCGTACATTGACAGGTGAATTGGTCACACCAAGTGTTGCAGCTGGAGATAAAGTGATTATTGAAACTGGTGCAGGTGTCGAAGTGAAAGATGGTGACGATGCAGTTACTATCGTTCATGAAACAGAAATTTTAGCTGTATTAGCATAAGATAGATTAACAAAATAGTAGCCTTTAGTTACTTAGTTAGAATGTAGATAAACTAAAATTAATTATTTGTTGCAGTTGAATTTTAGGATTATTTGCGAGTGAAGCGAGCAATAAAACGATACTTTCTGCTGTGGTGAAAGTGGCTGAAATAGTAATAAATCAGCCACCCGGAAGTTTTGAGACTCTCGGCTCAAAACTTAGGTATGGAATTCCGTAGGAAGTCGCTGCCGACCGCACCACCTAAAGAAAGTATCAGAAAAAGGTCTTGTCTTCAACCTAGATAGCTTTTAGCTACTTAGTTTTATTTGAAATACATAATAGAAATCAAATGGAGGAATAGATATGGCAAAAGATATTAAATTTTCATCAGATGCACGCGCAAGCATGATGCGTGGGGTTGATATTTTAGCGGACACTGTTAAAGTAACCTTAGGCCCTAAAGGTCGTAACGTTGTTCTTGAAAAATCATTTGGTTCACCACTTATCACTAATGATGGTGTGACAATTGCCAAAGAAATCGAACTAGAAGACCACTTTGAAAACATGGGAGCTAAACTTGTTTCAGAAGTTGCTTCTAAAACAAATGACATCGCTGGTGACGGTACAACAACCGCTACAGTGTTGACACAAGCTATCGTTCGCGAAGGTCTTAAAAACGTGACTGCTGGTGCTAATCCAATTGGTATCCGTCGTGGTATCGAAGCAGCTGTTAAAGTAGCTGTTGACGAATTGAAATCAATCGCTCAACCAGTTGCTAATAAAGAAGCTATTGCCCAAGTCGCAGCCGTTTCATCACGTTCTGAAAAAGTTGGTGAATACATCTCAGAAGCCATGGAAAAAGTTGGTAATGACGGTGTTATCACAATTGAAGAATCACGTGGTATGGAAACAGAACTTGATGTTGTCGAAGGTATGCAATTTGACCGTGGATACCTTTCACAATACATGGTTACTGACAGCGAAAAAATGGTTGCTGACCTTGAAAATCCATACATCTTGATTACAGATAAGAAGATCTCAAACATCCAAGATATCTTGCCACTTCTTGAAGAAGTGCTTAAAACAAGCCGTCCACTTCTTATCATCGCTGATGACGTTGATGGTGAAGCTCTTCCAACACTTGTTCTTAACAAAATCCGTGGTACATTCAACGTTGTAGCTGTTAAAGCTCCAGGATTTGGTGATCGTCGTAAAGCAATGCTTGAAGATATCGCTATTTTGACTGGTGCTACAGTGATTACAGAAGATCTTGGTCTTGAGTTGAAAGATGCTAACATGGCGGCTCTTGGTCAAGCAGCTAAAGTAACTGTTGATAAAGACAGTACAGTTATCGTTGAAGGTGCTGGTGATGCAGATGCTATCGCTAACCGTATCAACGTGATTAAATCACAACTTGTTTCAACAACATCAGAATTTGACCGCGAAAAACTTCAAGAACGTTTGGCTAAATTAGCTGGTGGTGTTGCAGTTATCAAAGTTGGTGCTGCTACAGAAACAGCTCTTAAAGAAATGAAATTGCGTATTGAAGATGCCCTTAACGCAACACGTGCCGCTGTTGAAGAAGGTATCGTTGCTGGTGGTGGTACTGCCCTTGTTAACGTTATTTCTAAAGTTGCTGAACTTGAACTTGACGGTGATGAAGCTACAGGTCGTAACATCGTTCTTCGCGCTCTTGAAGAACCCGTTCGTCAAATTGCCTTCAACGCCGGTTACGAAGGTTCAGTTATTATTGAACGTTTGAAAAACTCAGAAGTTGGTACAGGATTCAACGCTGCTAACGGTGAATGGGTGAACATGGTTGAAGCTGGTATTATTGACCCAGTTAAAGTAACACGTTCAGCTCTTCAAAATGCTGCTTCGGTCGCAAGCCTTATTCTTACAACAGAAGCAGTTGTAGCTAACCATCCAGAACCTGCTGCAAGCACACCAGCAGCTCCTGGCATGGATCCATCAATGATGGGCGGATTCTAATCCAAAATTCGAATAGATTAATTAGAAAGAACACCTCAAGCGAGGTGTTCTTTTTGTTGATTATGTGATTTATTTATCTAAAAAGAATTTGATATAATTAAAAAAAGCAATTTTTTTAGAAAGAGGGGTGTGTTATCGTGGATGAAAAAGAAATGATGAGCTTAGGCGAGCTATATCGTGAATTACGCATGAAGCGGGGCTTAAAGTTAAAAGATGTTGCTGGTCAGAAGTTGTCAGTTTCGCAGTTATCAAAGTTTGAAAATGGGCAAAGCATGCTTACAGCAGACAAACTTTTAGTGGCGATTTCGGCGATTCACATGAGCTTTTCAGAATTTGGACACGCCCTGAATCATTATCAAGAAAGTTCTTATTTTAGACTTGGAAACCAGTTGGCTAATTTACAAGTGGCTGGTGATATTGAAGGCCTTAAAGAGGTGCTGAAAAATTTTGAAGCTGACGAAAATTTTGATACCTATAATCGTTTGATGAGGATTGATATTGTCAGTGCTATTTATGCCCTTGATCCAAGTTATGAGATTAAAGAAGATGATAAGTAATTTTTGATGCAATATCTCTATAGCATCGAACAATGGACAGAGTATGAACTTTATCTTTTTGGAAACACCATGTCGATTTTATCTGATGCTGATTTGATTTTCTTAGGAAGAGCGCTTGCTGAACGCAATGAATTTTATCTGTCACTTCCTCAACATAAAAAAGCTGCGCAGTTGACCTTTATTAATATTATCTTAGCTTTGATTGAGCGTAATCAGCTTTACTACACGACTTATTTTATGACTAGGCTAGAAAGCATGATTAATTATCAAGACATGTTTACCGTAGTATTTTTAACCTTTTTAAAAGATACCTTGGCTTATTTGAAAGGTGAGACTGATGATGTTCAACCGATGAGAGAGTGTATTGAAATGGTTAAAAAATTAGGAAATCCTACAATGGCTAAGCTCTTAGAGGAACATTTGGAACAATTTATTAAATGATATAAATAATAAAAATTGAAGGATTAAACTTTCCGGTTTTTATTAGAGTGAATAGACTTTGGATTAAAAAGGCCAGAATAAGAAGTGCTATTAATAAAAAAATCTTCTTAGGCATATAATGACCTCCTATGTCCTTATTGTATCGTAAAAAACAGGGAAAACTTAAAATTATCATATATGAAAAAACAAAAATTGAATTTTCATATTTGCGAATTTCTAATAAGTGCTTTTTTCCGTGGTATATTATACTCGTAAGTATTTGAAGAAGTACTTACAGAGCAGTATTGGTCTTGGTTAGGCAAGATGTTTTTACATGTGAATAAATCAATTGTTTGGGAGCTTTTGATTTTTGGGAGTCATGTGTGATGGGAAGTATTGCTCTAAAGGGATGGGTTTTTATCCAGGAGAGTTAGCAATATGCTAATCATGGCATCTGAATCTTTGGATTGAGATGTATAAGTCATATCTTTTTTTCTTATTGAGCGACACCGTCTGTAGTATTAGTAGTATTATGCGTTCAATTACAAAAATTAGTACATTTCCGAGAGGTATGACATGAGATAGGTTTATTGAGAGTGTTTTAGCTAGGTGATTGTTCACACTAAAAAAGCGACTGATAACTCAGCTAGGCATTCTTGTAAACTGATTTACTTTTGATATCGTATTTTCAGTTGGGGGCAGCTGAAAATATGTTGGTGCAGCTTGACTGTATAACTTTCTGAAAAGACTGACAGCCACACTAAAAAACTTAGGAGAAAGCAAACCTTTTTGATTTGGTAAGGTTTGCTTTTTTCTTGGGTAAAGTTATAAAATAATCGTAAAAAACCTTTGTCTGTAGTATACTAAGATTAGAAAATGTTGGTTTAGTTTTAGATATGCTTACTGTATGAAGGGAGTAGGCTTATGATGTTTTGGTTAGGTGTTGCAGGTGCGGTTTTAGTTGCTATTTATCTTGTTATTGTTGATAACAAAGATGATTTCTGAGAAGTAAAAGGTGGCCTTTAAGCCGCCTTTTTAGGTGTCATATGGTGTGATTTTTCTGTAATGGTAGCTTAAAAAGTTTTTGGTATAATAATGACTTAAGATTTGATGGAATAGGGAGGCTAAAGATGAAAAAGTTTAAACACACGCTAAAACGTAAAAAAGTCTGGATTCCTAGTGTGATTGTGGGAGTGCTACTATTGGTCTTTGTGGTTTGGGGAAGTTTTCACTACTCTAAAAAACAAGTCATTCGAGATTATGTAGCAGCCTACCAAAAATCTGGGGATACTTTTGACAATATCAAAGGTTATATCGTTTGGGCTGATAACAATGAAAAGGTTACAACTGATGAGGCTAAGTATGCGACATTTACCAAGTTATCAACATCAGAAGCTGACAAGTTAAGTAGAGATTTAATAAACGCTGATGCTTCTGATGATGCTTACGTTAAAAAAATCGGTCGTAAATTTTTGATTTTCCCAAATTATCGTATCGCTTTGAAACCTTTAGATTTGACCATTAAGACGAATGTTGATAAGGTCGACATTTTGCTCAATAAAAAGAAAGTTGCGCTTAGTGATTCAACTGATTACAGCATCAAGCTTGAACGCTTGCCAATCGCTGATTACACGGCAAGTATTTCTGGAAAATATAATGGCAAACCAATCGAGTTAAGTAAAGATTACGATGGCAAGGACAAGGTTCTTGATTTATCGGTGACTTTTAAAAACTTTAAAGTCACAAGTAACTTAGTTGATGGTGAGCTTTATTTTGATAACACACGCGTAGGTACTTTGGAAAATGGTGAGTACGAGGTTAGTGATTACCCGTTGACAGATTCAGCTAAAGCTTACGTGAAGAAGAAATTCTCAGATGGTGATTTGAAATCACAAAAACAAGCTCTAGCAAGTATCGCTGATGGGGACACGGTTGCTTTGAATGCCGATAATCTTTTGGACAATGAAACGGCTGGAAAAGTCTTGGTATCAGCTTTTGACCAAATGATTTTGTATTTGAACGCTGGGCAAGACTCATCAACGGTATCTACGGTTTTTGAAGACGGCGGTAATAATGACTTTTACAAAGGCTTGAAAGAAAGTATCAAGGCTAAGATGCAGACCGATAGTCGCAAGGCGACAAGTCTAACAGTACCAAATATCACTTTGGCCAGTCTATCTCAAGTCGGCAAGGAAACTTATGTGGCAGGATTTACAGCAACTTATGATTTCCACTACGATAAATCGACAGACACTGAAAAGCAAACATCAGGTGAAGTCATCCAAGACTTAGAAGGTAAAGTAACCTTGAAGAAAGCTGGCGCGACTTATGTTGTCGCTAATTCAGGTCAAAAGAGTATCACAGTGACAAATGAAGATAATCAAGTCAAAGGAGAGTCGCTCTTTCCAGAAGCTATGCTTGGCACATGGAAAGTCGACGATAAGAGTGATACGTCATTTACCTTTGAGGCTGATGGGACAATCACTCAAACGACTAAAAATAACAAGAAACAAACCAAGGTTACGGGTATTGAAGACAAAGGAAATAATGTCTATCATTACCTTTACGGAGACGATGCCGACACAAGCGTCTTTACAGTTAGTGGTCTTGGCGGTGTTGGTGTTAAATATACTTTCGGTATTAAAGTCGACGGTAATAAACTTACCTTAGTGGTATGGCAAGCAAATAAAGATGCTGATTTTGATTACAGCAAACCAATGCTTGGCAGCACTTTGAGTAAAAAATAAGAAAAGGAATCAGTAGTCTTATAAAACTTGATTTCTCAACGCATTAGAACCCACTTAATCACTCCGTTTTGCTTATTGTAATTTCATAAATAAAGGGGTTGGTGACTTTTGTCCCAACCTCTTAATGTAATCCTGCTTCAAATGTTTTGGATTTAGCTTCAACACTGATTTTTTCAAGAGTAAATGGGTGTGTGAAGCTGAGTTTATGCGCGTGGAGCATGAGGCGCTTAGCAGGAGTGTTACTGTATAATGGGTCACCGATGATGGCATGTCCGTGTGCTGACAGATGGACGCGGATTTGGTGCGTGCGTCCCGTTTTTAGACGGCATTTGACCAGCGATCCTTTTGGAAAGACCTTGAGGCGGTCAACAATAGTTAAGGCAGTTTGGCCATTTCTGCGGTCCACAACACGTTTTCTGCGATCATGTCGATCACGTCCAATTTTATCTTGAAAGACTTGGTGTTTAGGTTCAAATTTTCCTTGAGCTAGTGCCCAATATTCACGTGAAATGTCTTTGTTTTCAAGCAGACGATTTAGAATTGGCAGAACAAAAGGATTTTTAGCAAACATAACAGCGCCACTCGTTTCCATATCTAAGCGGTGAATGACGTAGCATGTTTTTCCGACATAGGCTGACACATGGTTGAGTAGAGCAATTTCATTTGGCTCGTTGCCGTGTGTCTTTATGCCTTCAGGTTTATTGACAATGATGAGATGCTCATCTTGGTAAAGACAATCAACTAACTTGCTATCACCAAATGGAATCGTTTTTTGTGGGTAATCGTCGTCATCAAAAGTTAGCTGGATAGTGTCGCCTGTTTTGACCAAGCTCTGCCAGTTGATATTTTCCCCGTTAATCAGTAAGTGTTTTTTGGTGCGTAAAAAATGGCGAATTTTTCGCGGAATCAGTAAATGCTCTTCTAATAGTTCCTTAACTGTGCTATCTGGATAAGAATTTTTAAGCGTATATGTTAAAGTCATAGCTCTATTATAGCATGAGTGCGCAAAAAAAAAACGCACCTTATGGCGCGCTTAGATTTACTTGTCTTTAGCTTCGTTTTCGTGTAGCCAATCGTGGTATTTTTCCAAAAGGTTAACTGCCATTTGAGTTGCGACAGCCATTGAGTAAGCTTCAGTGCCTTCAGCTTCACTTTCTGAAACTTCGATTTTTGTTTCGTCATAAACGGCTTTTAAACTATCGTGTGACAATGTTTTTTTGAATGCTTCGAATCCTTTGTTCATGGTAAAATCCTTTCTAATACTCGTTCAAGTATCGTGGACAATTGTGACAACCAGATAAGTTGTGAGCGTTTTTATTGATACTTTTATTTTACCACAAAAGAGATGAAAATGTTGTAATCAAGATGAAATCCCTTTTCATCTGACGTTTTTCAAAAGAACTGTTATAATGTGGTTATGACAAAATTTAAAATGAGTAAAGAAAAGCTTCTTTCTTTTTTTAAATCAGAAAAAGAAGAAGTGCCTTTCAAGAATCACATCAGTCAGGAAAATGACAATGATTATCTGGCTGATGACTTAAGTGACTTTGAAACTGAAAATACTGAAGAGCAGGCAGCTCCAACCTACCAACGTAGTAAAGGGTACCACGAAAAAGCAAAGAAGCAGCCGGCTTGGCTGCAAAAGCTTTCGCGTTTTATGCCATCACCTAAGAATCCTATTAGACGTTTTTGGCGTCGTTACCGAGTTGGAAAAATCTTACTCATTTTGGCTGGTATTGGTGTTTTAGCCATTGGCTCTTACCTTTTTGCCGTTGCCAAATCAACCAATGTCTCGGATTTGCAGGACGCATTGAAGGCGACAACTGTTATTTATGATAAAGATGACAATCAAGTTGGTTCGCTTTCAGGGCAAAAAGGGACTTACGTTGAGTTAAACGCTATTAGCGATAACATGAAAAAGGCGGTAATTGCAACAGAAGACCGTTCATTTTACAAAAATGGTGGGATTAATTACTCTCGTTTCTTCTTAGCTTTGTTCACCATGGGACACTTTGGTGGTGGGTCAACCATCACGCAACAATTGGCTAAAAATGCTTATCTAAGCCAAGAACAAACGGTCACTCGTAAAGCTAAAGAATTCTTCTTAGCGATTGAATTGACCAAAAAATACAGTAAAGATGATATCTTGACCATGTATTTGAACAATGCTTATTTTGGAAATTCGGTCTGGGGTGTCCAAGATGCCAGCCGCAAGTATTTCGGAACGGACGCTGCCAATCTGACTGTTGAACAATCAGCTATCTTAGCAGGGATGCTAAAAGGTCCTGAAATTTATAACCCTTATTACTCTGTAGAAAATGCGACAAACCGACGCAATACGGTCTTAGGAGTTATGGTTGATGCAGGAAAAATCACACAAGCAGAAGCCAATCAAGCTAAGCAAGTTGATATCGCAAGTGAATTGAACGATACTTATACTGGAAATTCTGATGATTATCAGTACGGTTCATACTTTGATGCGGTTATTCAAGAAGCTGAAAAAAAATATGGCTTGTCTGAAAATGATATTGTCAACAATGGCTATAAGATTTACACAGAATTAGACCAAAACTATCAAGCAAATATGCAGGCTGTTTTTGATAACACGGCTTATTTCCCAGTATCTGATTATGATGGCCAAACAGCCCAAGGAGCTAGTGTTGCCATGGATCCGTCAACTGGTGCGGTTCGTGGTTTGGTTGGACGTGTCAGCCCAAGTTCAGCAACTTTCCGTAGCTTTAACTACGCGACACAAGCCTCACGAAGCCCTGGTTCAACCATTAAACCTCTAGTGGTTTACTCACCAGCTGTTGCTTCAGGTTATGCCATTACGACTGATTTACCAAATACACCTAGGGATTACGATGGTTATTCTCCAACGAACTACGCCGGTATTGAAACAGCAGACCTTCCAATGTATCAAGCTTTGGCAAATTCATACAATATCCCAGCGGTTTACTTACTTCATAAAATCGGTGTTAGCAAGGGAATGAGCTACGGTCAAAAATTTGGTCTTAACATGAAAAATGTTAAGGAAGAATTGGGCGTTGCCCTTGGTGGTGGTGTTACAACCAACCCACTTGAAATGGCTCAAGCTTACGCAACCTTTGCTAATGGTGGTGTAATGCCGAAAGGACATTTGATTACCAAGATTGAAAATGCCAGCGGTGATGTTATTGCGGAATTCAAGCCCTCAACCAAGCGCGTGATTAGCCAATCTGTAGCTAACAAAATGACCAGCATGATGCTTGGAACTTTCTCAAACGGTTCAGCGGTCAACGCCAATGCTTATGGTTACACAATCGCAGGTAAGACTGGGACAGTGGAAGCTAACTTCAATGCTGATTTGACAAGTGACCAGTGGGTTATCGGTTATACGCCAGACGTGGTTATCGCACAGTGGATTGGTTATGATTCGACAGATGAAAATCACTACCTGACTGATGCAAGTTCTGGTACAGCGTCGACAATCTTTAGCGCAGTAGCCAGCAGCATTTTGCCATATACTGCAGGAACAGAATTTACCGTTGAAAATGCTTATAGCCAAAATGGTTACGACTTGGTTTACAGCGCAAATGGTCAAACAAGTACAAGTCAATCCTCAAGTTCTGATAACATTCTTGATAAAGTTCAAGAATCAGCTCAAGATGCAGGAGATAAGATTGGACGTGCGGTTAAAGATGCTTGGGATAACTTCTCAAGTTGGTTCAACAAGCAGACTAACTAAGTCACTTGCCAACTTATGAAAAACATGATAAAATAAGATCTCGGAGGAATTATGGCACAGAAAAAAGCAAGTTTAGCTTGTACAGAATGTGGAAGCCGTAACTACTCTATCGGAGTTAGTAGCAACCCCAAACCTGTACGACTAGAAGTTAATAAATATTGTAAACATTGTAAAAAATACACGCTACACAAAGAAACACGATAATTTGTAGCGGTCATTCTCAGCTTTAGAGTAATGAGCGAGATGATAGAATAAGGAGGAGTCGCCTGTGGCATTCATTAAGGGAGTATTTACGATTTTAAGTGAAACAACTTGGCCAGATCGTAAACAACGTTGGAAAGATTATATCTCTGTACTTGAATATACAGCATTCTTTACCATTGTTATTTTCATTTTCGATAAATTGCTCTCACTGGGAGTGATGAATTTGTTAAATCGATTTTAAAGTACAGCCGTAGCTTTGAGCTACGGTTGTTTATTTTTGTCATTAAAGGGCATAATGGAGCTGAAGTAGCTAACAAAAGTTTTGGGGGTAATGAGCATGATAGCCTTTTTTATGATTTTTCCAGCATTATTTATGACACATGAGATGGAAGAGTTGATTTTTATGCCTGGATTTGTGACAAAGTTACCAGCATCTAAGGCAACTAAAAAAGTTCAAGCTTATTATAGCCCATTGGTTTTTAATCTTACGGTTTTGGAGCAACTCTTGCTTTTGCTATTGATTTTAGGCATCAGCTATTATAGCAAGCATTTTGGTTTTTATGTGACAGTTATAATTGCTTATATCTACCATATTGTTGGTCATCTTGTGCAAAGTTTGGTGCTAAGGAGATATGTTCCAGGCTTGATTGGTGGTATTATAACTGCTGTTATCTCTCTTGCTTTTCTATTTTCTTTTGGCTTAGTTGATTATCGTTATTACCTTTATGCGCTAGTAACTTTGCTGATTATCTTTGGCAATATCTTGCTGTCTTTTAAAATGTTAAATCAGCTTCTTTAGCAGTAATTCATTGACAGCGCTAGCGATTTTTCCTATAATAAAATAAAGAAAAACACCCAAGAAGCCTTTAAGGGGCTTTTTTATAATGGAGGAAATTATGTTAGATTCTTTTGATAAAGGTTGGTTTGTGCTACAAACTTACTCTGGTTACGAAAACAAAGTAAAAGAAACTCTTTTGCAACGTGCACAAACTTATAACATGTTGGATAACATCTTGCGTGTCGAAATTCCAACACAAACAGTTAACGTTGAAAAAAATGGTAAAGTCAAAGAAGTTGAAGAAAATCGCTTCCCAGGTTATGTTCTGGTTGAAATGGTTATGACAGACGAAGCTTGGTTCGTTGTTCGTAACACTCCAAACGTTACTGGTTTCGTTGGTTCACACGGTAACCGTTCAAAACCAACTCCACTTTTGGAAGAAGAAATCCGTTCAATTCTTATCTCAATGGGACAAACTGTTGATGTCGTTGACACAAACATCAAAGCTGGTGATGTGGTTCAAATCATCGACGGTGCTTTCTCTGGTCAAGAAGGACGTGTTGTTGAAATTGAAAACAACAAAGTTAAATTGATGATTAACATGTTCGGAACAGAAACACAAGCTGAATTGGAACTTTACCAAATCGCTGAATTGTAATATCAAAAAGCTGAGCTCTTTTAAGAGTTCAGCTTTTTAGTTATTTAATGTTTATGTCTGTGTCGTCGTGTTTCGATTTCTTCAAGATAGCCTGCGGTCATGATGCTGACAGGAAGAGCGATGATTACCACGCCAAGGATTGATGAAATCATGGTGATTAATTTTCCGATGGCAGAAACGGCGTAAATATCACCGTAACCAACGGTTGTCATAGAAATGGTCGCCCAATAAAGTGCATCAAAGAAGTTGCCAAAAGTTGTTGGCTCAACATTGAAAATAACGAGAGCAGAAATGAAAATATAAATAACAACTAAAGCTCCAACGATTAACAAAGATTCTTTTTGCTTTTTAAGAACATGGATGAGCGTGTTGATGCTTCTAGAATAACGAAAGAGTTTGAAAACGCGAATGGTACGAATCATCCGCACTATTTTAAATAATCGAAAAGTATTATTCCAAAATAATAGAGAAGATAAAATGGCAATAAGGTCTGTCATCGCAAGGAAAGTAAAAGGGTATTTGATAAAAGAGATTTTTCCTTGCTTGAGTTTGAAATCAGCCGTCATCAAGCGTAACAAGTAATCAATGATAAAAATCAGAGTGGTTACATTTTCCAGAATCGCATAAAAAGTAAAATGTGTTTTGATAGTTAGCGGAAGTAAACTTGCAATAATGACAAGGATCATGAAAATATCATAGATTTTTTCAATGGTAGTTATATTTTTGGTTGGCTCGATAATGTTGTAGATTTTCTTTCGCATAACTATCTCCTTTGAATTCTTAAGACTATTATAACATAGTAAAATCCATCTAAATAGCACAGTTTTTGGTATAATAAGTAACAAAATTAGAAAGAACGGAGGAGGAGAATGTCTGTTGGTTTAGTACTAGAAGGTGGCGGCATGCGAGGCCTGTATACAGCAGGAGTGCTAGATACTTTTTTAGAGGCTGGTATCAAGGTTGATGGTGTTGTTTCGGTATCAGCAGGGGCACTTTTTGGCGTTAATTTCTTGTCAAAACAAAAAGGTCGTGCCATTCGTTACAATAAAAAATACGCTTCTTACCCAAATTATATGGGGCTTCGTTCGTGGTTAAAAACAGGAAATGTCGTTAATAAATACTTTGCCTATTACAAGGTTCCAATGGAATTAGATGTTTTTGATGAAAAAGCTTTTGAAGAGTCAGGAGTTCCTTTTTACGCAACGGTGACGAACCTAGCAACTGGAAAACCCGAATACCACAAAGTTGATAATGTTTTTGACCAAATGGAGCTGCTCCGAGCTAGCTCTGCTTTGCCATTAGCTTCAAAAATCGTGGAATGGAAAGGACAAAAATATCTTGACGGTGGTTTGTCAGACAGCATTCCAGTTGATTTTGCAAGAAATTTAGGATTTGATAAATTGATTGTTGTCTTAACACGTCCAATTGATTACCGCAAAAAACCAAGCAGCGGTCGTCTTTATAGACTTTTTTATAGAAAATATCCTAAATTTGTAGAAGTTGCTTCAAAACGTTACGAGCATTACAATAATACCATTGAGCATATCATTGACTTGGAAAATAAAGGCGAACTTTTTGCCATTCGTCCAAGCCAAAATTTAGAAATCGGACGTCTTGAAACAAATCCTGAAAAATACGAAGAAATTTACCAAGTCGGCTTAGCAGATGCCAAAGAAGATATGACAAAATTGAAGGAATATTTAGCAAAATGATGAGCGAAGATTCGATTTGATATCAAACTGCTCTTATCAACTAACAAAAGGCATGAAATCCCCCGTGATTTCGCCTTTTTTCTTTATTCTTTTCGTGGTATAATAGTAACTAATACTAAGAACATGGAGAAATGACATGGCAACTTATAATCATAAAGAGATTGAGAAAAAATGGCAGGCTTTTTGGGCCGATAATCATACTTTTAAAACAGGAACAGACACTGATAAACCAAACTTTTACGCCTTAGATATGTTCCCATACCCATCTGGTGCTGGTCTTCACGTAGGACACCCAGAAGGATACACTGCAACTGATATTCTTAGCCGTTTTAAACGTGCTCAAGGTTACAACGTTCTTCACCCAATGGGTTGGGATGCCTTTGGTCTTCCTGCAGAACAATACGCGATGGATACAGGTAATGACCCAGCTGAATTTACAGCTAAAAATATCGCTAACTTCAAACGTCAAATCAACTCACTTGGTTTCTCATATGACTGGGACCGCGAAGTGAACACTACTGACCCTAACTACTACAAATGGACTCAGTGGATTTTCACAAAATTGTATGAAAAAGGTTTGGCATACGAAGCTGAAGTACCAGTTAACTGGGTTGAAGAATTAGGTACAGCTATCGCCAACGAAGAAGTGCTTCCGGACGGAACTTCAGAACGTGGTGGATATCCAGTTGTTCGTAAACCAATGCGTCAATGGATGCTTAAAATCACAGCTTACGCAGAACGTTTGCTTGAAGATTTGGATGATCTTGATTGGCCAGAATCAATCAAAGACATGCAACGTAACTGGATTGGTAAATCAACTGGTGCTAATGTTACTTTCAAAGTAAAAGATACTGATAAAGACTTCACTGTCTTTACAACTCGTCCAGATACACTATTTGGTGCAACTTACGCTGTTTTAGCTCCTGAACACCCACTTGTTGAAGCTATTACAACACCAGAACAAGCTCAAGCAGTTGCTGATTATAAACACCAAGCAAGCCTTAAATCAGACCTTGCTCGTACAGACCTTGCTAAAGAAAAAACAGGTGTTTGGACTGGTAGCTATGCAATCAACCCAGTAAACGGTAAAGAAATGCCAATCTGGATTGCTGACTATGTTCTTGTAAGCTACGGAACTGGTGCTATCATGGCTGTTCCTGCCCACGATACACGTGACTGGGAATTTGCAAAACAATTTAACCTAGAAATCATTCCAGTTCTTGAAGGTGGAAATGTTGAAGAAGAAGCTTACACAGAAGATGGACTTCACATCAACTCTGGTTTCCTAGATGGTCTTGATAAAGCGCAAGCTATTGACAAAATGGTCGAATGGCTTGAAGCAGAAGGTGTTGGTAATAAGAAAGTAACTTACCGTCTTCGTGACTGGCTCTTCTCACGTCAACGTTATTGGGGTGAACCAATCCCAATCATCCACTGGGAAGATGGTACAACAACAGCTGTTCCAGAAGATCAACTTCCACTTGTATTGCCAGTAACAAAAGATATCAAACCTTCAGGTACAGGTGAATCACCACTTGCTAACTTGACTGATTGGCTTGAAGTGACACGTGAAGACGGTGTTAAGGGTCGTCGTGAAACAAATACAATGCCTCAATGGGCTGGTTCAAGCTGGTACTTCTTGCGTTACATTGATCCACACAACGATGAAAAATTGGCTGATGAAGAGCTTCTAAAAGCTTGGTTGCCAGTTGATATCTACATCGGTGGTGCTGAACACGCTGTGCTTCACCTTCTTTATGCTCGTTTCTGGCATAAATTCCTTTATGATTTAGGTGTCGTTCCAACCAAAGAACCATTCCAAAAACTCTTTAACCAAGGGATGATTTTGGGAACAAGCTACCGCGATCACCGTGGTGTACTTGTGGCAACTGACAAAGTTGAAAAACGCGACGGTTCATTCTTCCATATCGAAACTGGTGAAGAACTTGGACAAGCCCCAGCTAAAATGTCTAAATCACTTAAAAACGTTGTTAACCCAGATGACGTCGTTGAACGTTACGGTGCGGATACTCTTCGTGTGTACGAAATGTTCATGGGACCACTTGATGCTTCAATCGCTTGGTCTGAAGAAGGTCTTGAAGGCTCACGTAAATTCCTCGACCGCGTCTATCGCTTGTTGACAACAAAAGAAATTGTTGCAGAAAACAATGGCAATTTGGATAAAGTTTACAACGAAACAGTCAAAGCTGTAACTGAACAACTTGAAGCCATGAAATTCAACACAGCTATCGCACAATTGATGGTATTTGTTAACGCAGCAAATAAAGAAGATAAACTCTTTGTTGACTACGCTAAAGGCTTTGTACAATTGTTAGCACCATTTGCACCACACCTTTCTGAAGAATTGTGGCAAACATTGACACAATCAGGCGAATCAATTTCATACGTTGCATGGCCAACATGGGACGAAGCAAAACTCGTTGAAAACAACGTTGAAATTGTTATCCAAATCAAAGGTAAAGTTCGTGCAAAACTTGTTGTACCAAAAGATTCAAGCCGTCAAGAACTTGAAAAACTTGCTCTTGCAAACGAAAAAATTCAAGATGAAATCGCTGGTAAAGACATTATCAAAGTGATTGCGGTACCTAATAAACTTGTAAACATTGTTGTAAAATAAGTTTAAATAGATGAATCCTGTCCTTAAGGGCAGGATTTTTTTGTTGGTAAAAACTGAGTTTTAGTAAAACCTTGGTAAAAACAAGCAGAAAACGTTTACAAAAAATTTTAGGAGGAGTAAAATAAAGACAAGACCTAAGAAAGAGGGAAAAAATGGAAGTAAAACAAGAAATTGTTGAGACAATTAATCGGCAAAAGATTGAAAAATACACTATTATTAATGATAACGGTGTCCAAGTTGGTTTACTAACACTGGGAGCAACTTGGCAAGAATTTTTAGTGCCAGATGACAAAGGTGGTCAGAAAAATCTTATCATTGGTTTTGATGAGCCAAGTGATTATCTGAAAAATCCTTTATGTGCAGGTCAATCAATCGGACGTGTTGCAGGGCGTATTAATCAAGGGAAAGTTAACCTTGATGGCAAAGAAATTCAGCTACCACAAAACGAAAAAGGAAACACTCTTCACGGTGGTCCAAAAGGTTTCCACAAACACATTTGGCAAGCAAGAGTTGAAAATGATATTGACAAAGCCACTGTTGTCATGACTTACAATGCCAAAGAAAGCGTTGATGGTTTCCCTGGTGATATGTTGATAATAGCACGTTTTACGCTGGATAACGACAATCGTTTTACAATCACTTACACTGGTAAAAATGGCGGTCAAGCGACCCTCTTTAACCCAACTAACCATATTTACTTTAACCTCGGTGAACGCCAAGACTTGACACACCATACCTTTACTTTGGCTACTGACTGTTACTTGGAAACACGTGATGATTTGGTGCCAACAGGAAAATTCATTGACGTTGCTGGTACAGCTTATGATTTTCAAACTGGACAAAACCTTGGAGAGGCTATCGCTGATACAGGCGGGCTTGACGATGCTTTCTTGGTAAATGCTTCGCTTGATAAACCCTGTGGAGAATTGAAAGATGAGGAAAGCGGTGATTCTGTTCACCTTTATTCTGACCGTGATGCTTGGGTCGTTTACAGCATGAGTGGCATTCCTGAAGGTATTTATCCAGCGCGTGATAAGGGCAAAATGGCTAAAGAATTTGAAGCCTTAGCGCTTGAAGCACAATTTCTCCCAGATGCTATTAATCATGATAATTTTGGTGACATTACCCTGCAAGCAAATGAGGAGAAAAGCTACACAATTGCTTTTGAGTATCATAAAGAATAATATCGTTTTACAAATTCAATTAAAAAGAGATTTCTGTTTGGAATCTCTTTTTATAATTTACAATTGATTCTTGCATTATGATTGAGAAAATCCAGTCAGAGCAAAAAAGTTGTGTAAAAACACACTTTGTAGTAGTATAGCGTTATAGAATTCTACATACTGTATTCCAACATCGAAGTAATATAGTATGACGAATTAGAAAGGAAATGTAAATAATGATTGAAATTACATTTTTAAACGCAGGAAACCAAGAACGAGTGGTGACGTTTGACTCATACGAGGAATTCGAACGTTCACAGCAAGCTTGCTCAATCGATATTGCCGACTATTACAAAGTCACTAAGGTCGTTTATAACGGTCATGTACTGGATTATTCAGGAAATTATGGCAACCTATTTTACTACTTTTTAAAACAAGATTTAACACAATATCGCTAATATCATGTTTGTTATTTAATGATGCGGTGCTTTTATGGGGGAAGAAAAATGAAAACATATGATTTATTAGTCATAGGCTTTGGTAAAGCTGGAAAGACACTTGCTGCTAAAATGAGTTCTCTTGGCAAGAAAGTTGCTCTTGTTGAAGAAAGTTCTTCAATGTATGGAGGAACTTGTATCAATATTGGCTGTATTCCAACAAAAACATTAATCCATGCAGCTGAAAATCATTTAACATTTGAGCAGGCAATGGCTGAAAAAGAGGTAGTTACGCATCGATTAAATCAGAAAAATAAAGCCAATGTGGTCAATGCTGGTGTAGATCTTTATGATGCTAAAGCAAGTTTTGTCTCTAATAAGGTTATTAAAATAGTTGCTGGCGAGGATAGTGAACGGTTAACAGCTGATACTATAGTGATTAATACAGGCGCCATTTCAAATCGTTTGCCTATCCCAGGATTAAAGGAATCTAAAAATGTCTTTGACAGCACTGGTATTCAAAAATTAGAAACTTTGCCACAAAGGTTAGGAATCATTGGAGGGGGTAATATCGGGCTTGAATTTGCCAGCCTTTATGCTAATCTTGGCAGTAAGGTCACCGTTTTTGAGACTGCTAACCGTATTTTGCCACGTGAGGAGGATATCGTTGCGCAGCTAGCAAAAGAATACATGGAAGAAGACGGTATTTCCTTTGTTTTAAATGCTCAGATAAATGCTTTAGAAAATGATGAAGAGGATAATGTTATTTTAAGCAATCATGGTCAGAAAATGAGTTTTGATGCTGTCCTTTATGCGACTGGTCGTAAACCGAATATTACTGACTTGGGACTTGAAAATACAGATATTGTGGTAACAGACCGTGGTGCCATTGAGGTTGATGATTATTGTGAAACTAGTGTTCCAAATGTTTATGCTGTTGGGGATGTCAATGGCGGACTCCAATTTACTTATGTGTCATTGGACGATTATCGCATAGTTTTTAATAAATTAACTGGACAGAGTGATTATAACGCTAGTCAGAGAAATAATATCCCCACTACATTATTTATTAACCCTGCTTTGGCACGTGTAGGTTTGACAGAAAAAGAGGCTGCAGAGGCAAATCTTCCCTATAAAGCAAATGAATTAATGGTTTCAGCTATGCCTAGAGCTCATGTTAATGGCAACCTTCGAGGTATTTATAAGGTTATTGTTAATGAAAAAACACAAGATATTTTAGGAGCAACTCTTTTTGGTGAAGGTGCTCAGGAAAATATAAACCTGATTAAGTTAGCTATGGATAACCATATTCCATACACTTATATTAAGAATCAAATATTTACGCATCCTACTATGGCAGAGAACCTTAATGACGTTTTTAATTTTTGAAATAAAAGACGACCAGCAGATTGTCAAAAAATTGATAAAATCGCAACAAATCGATTTTATAACAAGCAAAAAGCCCTAAACAAAGGGCTTTTTCTTATGACGTTTAGTCCTCCCTATAGGTAGTTTATAGAGATTTATACATACTAAAGAAAAGGATTTTTATTGATTTTATGCGATTTTAGTATCTTTATATTTTAAAAGAATTTATGTTTCGCAACAAATTTGCAACAAATTGAGGAAAGATTTTATGCTACTTATCAATAAAGTCATTTCTAATCAGTAGCTTCTGTACTTCCATTAATAATTTTTAAGTAATGTTCAGTATAATTAGTAAGCATAGTCGTATCACCAAGTATTTCAAATACCTGCAATGCTTGTTCCATTTTTTCTCTTCCTTTGCTTTTTGATTTTTTAAACTCAAAAAATCCTTCTGCATATAGGAAAACAGTTTGTTCATAATAATTTAGTTCGCCATCTAGTAACTTTTTTATTTTTTTTATTAGGTAGTTACAATCATTAAACTTCCTATGCTCAATACTTGTTATTAAACAATTAATTGCAAGTTGTGTTACCAACTTTTTATTGTTTTTATTTAAAGAAGAATATATATAATTTCTTAGCATCTCCCTTGTTAGTAAAATCAAAGATGAGTAATCTATAGTGGGTGCACAATTTCCTAATAGGATAATTTCATAATATCCCCAAAATTCAACTTTAAAAAGATAGTCAGTTAATTCAAGTAATTCTTCTTGGCTAGGTTTTATTGAACTATCAATGGTGTATAAGATAGATTTTATCATTGTCTTATCAAATTTGCTTAACTGAAAATTATCTTGAGTATTTAGTAGATTTATTAAAGTATCAATCTCTTGCTCAGAATAAGCTTTACGGATGTATTCAAGTAAGTCGATAAAAGACTGATTTTTTTTATTATCATTATTATATAAAATCATGAATTCATCTAAAGTAACATTCATTTTATCTAATATATTAATTAGACGAATACAGGAGATTTCAGATTCTCCTCTTTCGAATCTTGAGATTTGAGATTTTGAAAGATATTTGTCTGCAATAAAGGTGAGGGAAATATTTTTCCCTTTTCTTATTTTTCTGAGTATTTTCCCAAGAGATGACTTCATATAAATTCCCACTTTCACAACAAAAATTAAGTTGCTTTAAATTTATTATACAATAATCGGAAATAAAGGAGAAATATTATGAACAAATTTTTTCGAATAGTAACGATAATTGTGGGAATAATTATTATTGTCGGCGGAAATATTTTCAAAGAGATTTATCCCATCTTGAAGAGCGTTTTCTAGATTTCTTAAATTTTATTTTTCTACGTTTATCTGATATTACTCACAGTGATATTGCATTTTCAAGATATTTTGGTAATGTTGGCTTATTAATAAAATTAGATTCAGAAAAAGATTATCAAAATATTATCTCTCTTAGTCCTAAAAATTATTATTGTCTTGTCACCCCAAGTAAAAATATGTTAGAGAATGTTCCAGTTGATTTACTTTCAAAAATTGGAATGGCAATAAATTCACGTATGCTGTACAATGGATGGCATTATATGCCGGGGAATTTTATTAATTGTGAGCAGGTTGATTTTAGTGAACGGGATTTTTATTTTTCAGCAGTTTTGTCTGATGTTACGAATAAAGATAAATATCATCATGTTGGTCACGTCAAATTGGATATTAATAATTGTATAAGAGTTCCTTTAACTATGACTATTAATGGTAGAGAATACAAAGCATTAATGGATGTGAGAACTTTTAGAAGAGGAGATAATGAATATTCAATAAGCGACCTAGAAAATGTAATAATATATTCTAAGTACGTTAAAGTCATTGGACAAGCAATTTTTGATATAATTACAGATAAAAAGGATTTTTCTTTTGCATTACAACAAGTAAATAGAGATAATTATACTAAAAATTTAGCTGAATTAAAGAAAAAGGGGTATTAAAGTGAAAAGAATTTTATTCATTAATTTGCGTTCACATTATGTTGAACGTATGGAGCCATTGTACGCAGCAAAAAAATTAGGGGTTGAAGTTGTACTTCTTGCAGATATAAAGCCACAAATTGATGATGGATACATATAAGAAGATAATTTTATTATTACGGATACATATGATATGGCTAATGCACTTCAAAAAGTGATAGAGTTTGCTAAAGATAAGCCCATTGATGGTGTCCTAACTTGGTCAGATAGAGATGTCGAGTTAGTCTCACTTATTGCTGAAAAGTTAGATATACCTGCTCCAAATATTGAAGCAAGTAAGAATGCTAGGAATAAGTTTTTGATGCGGAAAGCTATTTCAGAGGAAAACCCAGAACTATGCCCTAAATTTTTGAGAGTCACAAATCTTAGCAAATTCAAAGAAGCAGTTGATGTAATAGGTACTCCAGGGGTATTAAAGCCAGTAGGGGCTTCTGGTAGTAAAACGATTGTAAAAATATATTCAGAAACTAATTTGGAAAGTGTATTTGAACGAGTAAGGTCAGAAACTAGAATTTCAAGGGACAAAGTTTATAAATACTTTCCTGATGAATATATTTATGAAGAATTACTTTCTGGTGATGAAATGTCAGTAGAAGGTTTTGTTTCATCAGTAACCGGAGAAGTAGTGATAGCAGGTATGACTGATAAATATGTTACGGATGAGTATTTAACAGAATATAAAGAAATAGAACCATCTCAAAAATCTCCTAAATTTCTTAAACTATACAGCGAAAAGGTAAAGTCTGCAGTAAAATCACTAGGACTTACAGCCTGTGCCTTTCATGCTGAAGTAAAAGTAGTCGGTGAGACTTTAAAAGTTATTGAGATAGCTGCACGACCAGGAGGTGGCTTTATAACAACACATTTAGTAAAATTGGCATCAGGGGTTTCATTTATTGAAGAAACCATAAAGAATGCTTTGAATCAGCCAATCGATAAAAAAATCTTTTTTGAAAGTTGGTCTCAATCTCCTAAGTATGTTGTTGGGCAAGAAGATTTTATGTCTGAAAAAGAGGGTGAGGTGTCTAGAGTAGGAGGTCTACCAGAAATCTTTGAAGATTCTAATGTTAGATTGTTTATTCCTTTGAAAGAGGTTGGAGATGAAGTTATTCTTCCTCCTAAAAATTACGGCTCACTTTACACAGGTAGAATAATTATAGCTGCTTCAAATATCAAAGAAGTTGAAAAGTCACTATTAAGAGCGAAAAATAAATATAGATTTGAAGTAAAGTAAATATGTAATTTAAAATTGACATTCATTAATAAGGTGATACTATGAATTTTTTTAATAAAAAACTTTTCTCCTACTCAACGTCTGTAAAATTTTATTTAATAGGAACTTTCATATCTAGTATAGGTGATGGAATGTTTTCATTAGCTGTTAGTAAGTTAGCTTTTGATAAAACTGGTACAGTAGCTGGAGTTGGTGGTGTGATTATCATTCAGTCTATAACAACGTTTTCGCTTAACCTATTTGCGGGCTATGTTGCTGATGCATATGATTCTAAAAAGATTTCAATTTATTCAGATTTAATACAAGCAATATTAATAATATTGTATGCCTTCTCATTAATTTATCTTAACGGTGGAAGTTTGCTTTTATTTTTATTAACGACTGTTATTAGTTGTATATCTCCTTTTTTTAGAGCTGCAAATTTTAAGCTTCTTCCAGAGATTGATAGAAAAGATTTAAGTTTGGTTAAATTAAATGGGCTAAGAAGTTCTGTTAAACAAGGAGGTTTACTACTTGGCTCCACTCTCATTGCACCTTTTATTTTTTTTAATTTGCTTCCACTTACTTTTCTATTAAATGGCATTAGTTTTCTTATATCTTGCTTATGTACATATAGGGTAATTCTTACAAGCACTACTAAAGAGGGAAGAATAGGGCCTTTATCGAAGATTTCAGAAATCTATAAAAGTTGGTTTTCATTAGTAAAGGAGCTATTTCTTAATCATAAAGTATTTTTCCTTGTTTTATTTTCAACTTTTGATTATTTGACAATAAATTTTATTAATTTAATAGGTATAAAATATGCTGAAACAGTATTACATAATTCAGCTTTTATTTCTCTCATTGATGGTGGCTATGCTGCAGGTGCAATTATTTCGTTTTTGTTAATTAACATAGTCTTTTCAAAGTGTGACTTTAATTACATTTTATGGATAGGACTGTTTGTCCAAGGAATAACGATTATTTTAATGAACTATTTTTCAACGGCGTATAGTACATTTATTCTAATATTTATTATAGGAGTTTTTACAGGTACCTCTATTTCCCTTTTTCAAACAATTCTGCATAAAGGAATATCTCAAAAATTTCATGGAAAGATATCAAGCTTTAGGGATATGATGGTTTCCGGTGAAACACTTTGTATTATTCCAATATTTTCTTATATTATAAATTTTGATTTTTGGAATTCTTATATTAACACTGTCGTCTATTTTAGCTTGGTTAGGTCTGACTAAATATTTTCCAAGTATAAAACTCAGAGAAAATGGAGAATAAAATGAAAAAAAGAATATGTGTTATAAATACTGTGACTTGGCTTAGAGCACCTATTTCAAATTGGCTTAATGATAATCTTGATACTACCTTAATCTCGAGTTATCAAGTTGATAAATCATTGCTTAAAGATATTAATCAATTTATATATTTTGAAAAATACAATGATGATGAGGAGCTTGAGAATTTAGTTATTAAACTTCACCAACAGGAGAAATTTGATTTACTTATTGCTCTCTCTGAAAAGGATATTTTGCGAGTAGCAAAGTTGAGAGAGCTTTTGGGAATACAAGGGCAAAATTATTTTTCAGCACTTCTTTATAGGGACAAATATATCATGAAGCAATTTGCTAAAATAATCGGATTAAATGTTCCAGAATTCAGCACTTTTTCGGAGCCTTGTGAGTTGATGGAAAAGGTTTCAAAAATTGGTTTTCCTATCTTAATCAAGCCTTTATCAAAATCGGGTTCTGAGGGAGTTCAGGTTCTAAAAAATAAAGAGGAGTATGATGACTACTTAGAAAAGAAGAGTCTCTGGGGAGAAAATTATGATGTAGAACAGTTTATTTTAGGTGATATGTATCATGTTGACGGAATTGTTGAAAATAATGAGCTTAAATTTGTATCAGTTTCTAAATACTGGAATAGTCTAGGAAAAAGTACAACATTAATGGAAAGTACGCAAAATACAACAATAACTTTTGCAGACTTTACAATAAATAAATCAGATTGGGAGTTTTTACTATTAAAAGGGGAGACTAAAAAATTTGTGGAAAAATCTAATTTTAATAATGGCACTATCCACGCAGAGTTTATAATTTCAGAGAAAGATAAAACGCCTTATTTTATAGAAATAGCAAGCCGTACAGGTGGTCTAATGATAAGCGATACGATTGAAAAAAAATATGGCATTATCATGAATGAAGTTTCCTTTTATTTACAAGTTGGACAAAAAGTGACTTATCCTTTAAAAAATGAGCCAGAAAATTTTGGTTTTTTAACAGTTTTTCCACAGAATAAAAAATTAATTGAATATGACGTAAGTAAAATTAAGCAAGATTTAAATGTCATTGATTTTTATGAAAATCATAAAATAGGTAAGCACTACAAATCTACGGAATATATGAATCATATAGGTATTATTTTATTTAAAGGTACCAGTCAAGAGAATATGAAACAAAAAATACAATATTTAACACGACTTATTGATTCAAATATAAAGTGGGAATAGCGTATTTATAATTAAAGCTAACTCTACCTTACTTATCCTAATTGGTAACTTTATAACTGAGAATTTTTTAAAATATAAAAGCGAACAACATTGGTTAGAACTCCAATTTGTTCGCTTTTATTTATGGTTGGTAATTGGGTAAAGTTTACATGTTAGGTAAATAAGGATATTGATTATGCAGTAATTGCTAAGTTAGTTACTTTGCAGTGTTTTGTTGTGTTTTTATAAATTTCTAGTTGCTAAAAATAGTGCTATTTAATATTAAATATTTTCTGATTACTTCCAGTTAGAGTTAGTGTTTTCTATGAGGAAATGCTTCTGAGATATCTTTCTCAACTTCTATAAATATAGTATTAAGAATTTCTCGTTCATCATCATCTAATTTGTATTTTGTGATTAAATTGTCTTTAAGATTGAATGCCTTAATTTTATTTTGCGTCATTTCAAATAGAATAGCCCACTTTAATTTATCTCGCTCTACTTTAGAAAAGTTCTTAATATCACTAACATCAAAATCAGACAAAAATCTTGTAACATCAACTCGTGAATAAATTGTTTGTCCTAATAGTTCATCAAGCGATAGGAGTGATGTTACTAAGTCAAAATATCTAATGCGAAAAAATGTTATCATACGCTTATTTGGAGATAAGAAAATTTCAAAAATAAAACCTAGTGAATATCAACGTATTATGAATGAGTATGGTAAAAAGGTATCAAGAAAACATTTAGGTCGGTTGAATAGCAATATAAAATCAAGTATTCATATGGCGATTGCTGATAAAATTGTCATTGAGGATTTTACAGCCTATGTAGAATTATTTTCTTCAAAACAAGGTCAAGAGACCGAAGAAAAGTATCTTCACACGGAAAAAGATTACCAAACTGTTTTAATCTATTTAAAAGCTAAGTTTGATTATCAAAATTCAATTGTTCCCTATATTATATTTTTCCTTTTCAAAACGGGTATGAGATTTGCAGAATTGGTTGGATTAACTTGGGAAGAGATTGATTTTGAGAAAGAAGAAATTAGAACATATAGACGTTATAATACTGCTACACATCAATTTACAGGACCAAAGAATAAAACTTCTGTAAGGAGTATTCCAATAACTGCTGATATGTTAAAAGTATTTGCTTTCTTAAAGAAAATGCAAGAAAAGACTAACAAAGAGCTAGGAATTAGTAATAAAAATAATCTGGTTTTCCAACATTTTGGTTATGTTCATGATATGCCAGATATTGCAACTGTCAATAAAGCTATGAAAATAATGCTTACTGAACTTGACATTTGCCTCATTATCACAACAAAAGGTGCACGCCATACTTATGGTAGCTATCTTTGGCATAATGGGATTGACCTTGGTGTTATTGCAAAAATATTAGGTCATAAAGATATTTCTATGCTAGTTGAAGTTTACGGACATACCTTACAAGAAAAAATTGATGAGGAATTTCTAGCTGTTAAACATTTATTATAAAATCGCAACAAATTTCGCAACAAATCGATTTTAGAACAAGCAAAAAGCCCTAAACAAAGGGCTTTTTCTTATGATATTTAATCCTCCCTATAGGGCTCGAACCTATGACCCATGGATTAAGAGTCCACTGCTCTACCAACTGAGCTAAGGAAGGATAATAAGCTGTATTGGCACCGTGATTCACGCTTTGTATTGAACCCGCGATCTTAAAGCAGGTGGGCAACTCGCTTCTCCTTAGTCGCTTCCGCGTGTGACGGCTTGCATACTGGAGAAAGACTACTGTTTCCCGAAATACAAAAATTTAGTCGGTCAACACATTGATGTGAATTCGTATGCCACAGCAATAACCTATGTAATTATGATACCACTTTAAAAAATTTTTTCAAGGGATAAACTGAAATTTTAGAAAGCGTTTTTTGAAAAAACTCAAGAAAACTTACAGAAAATAGGTCGTAATTATTTTGATAAATGATCGATGCGTTCTTTATTGGCACTGAGGGCACGCTCGTATTTTCCTGTTTGGTTGGGGTCAAAATAATTTTTACCGACCAATTTATCTGGAAGGTATTGTTGTTTCACCCATTTTTCAGGATAGTTGTGAGGGTATTTGTAATCTTGAGCATTACCTAGCTCTTTACTACCAGCATAGTGTCCATCACGCAAATGGCGTGGGATTGGTAGTGAGCCGTTTTTGTGCAAATCAGCGATAGCTTTGTCGATAGCTGTGTAGGCTGAATTTGATTTTGGTGATAAGGCTAGGTCAATTACGACGTTAGCAATCAAGATGCGGGCTTCAGGAAAACCTATTTTTTGAGCTGCATCAAGTGCTGTGACGGTATGAATCTGGGCATCGGGATTGGCAAGACCAATGTCTTCATACGCGATGACAGTCAGTCTTCTAGCAAGGCTTGGTAAATCTCCAGCTTCAATCAAGCGAGCTGCGTAATGCAGGCTGGCATTAACGTCAGAACCACGGATGGATTTTTGAAGAGCTGAGAGCACGTCGTAGTGTCCATCGCCGTTTTTATCCATGGTAATGTAGCTGCGCTGTAAGCTATTTTCAACGGTATCAAGGTTAATGTGGCGAATACCTTTATCATCAGCTTTGGTTGACATGACCGCTAAGTCTAGCGAGTTAAAGGCAGAGCGCAAATCACCGTTGGTAGCTGTTGCGATGAAATCAAGAGCATCCGCATCAATATCGACATCAAATTCAAAGCCGCGCTCTTTATCTGATAATGCAGTTTGTAGGGCTTGTTTGATATCGTCGGTTGATAGAGGTTCTAACTCAAAAATTTGCACGCGGGAGCGAATGGCGGGTATCACTGAGAAAAATGGATTTTCTGTGGTTGCCCCAATCATGATGATATTTCCATTTTCAAGTAGGGGTAAGAGAAAGTCTTGTTTGGTTTTATCGAGACGATGAATTTCATCAAGGAGTAAAACCAGACCACCAGAAAATTTGGCTTCTTCAGCGATTTCTTGCAGGCGCTTTTTACTGTCGGTTGTGGCATTGAAGGTCCGAAAGGCGTACTTGGTTGTTCCTGCGATAGCACTAGCAATTGAGGTCTTTCCAATTCCAGGAGGACCGTAAAGAATCATGGATGAAAGCATATTAGCTTCTACCATGCGGCGAATGATTTTTCCTTCGCCTACCAGATGCTTTTGTCCAATGACTTGATCGATATTTTTAGGACGCATCCGTAAAGCGAGATTATTTGGCATGTATTTCCTCCAAGTAATAACTGTACATGAGGTCGTCGACGTAAGTACCGTTTAGATAGAATTGTTTTTTAAGGGTAGCTTCGAGAGTGAAGCCGATATTTTCATAGAATGAACAGGCTCTTTCATTTGATGAGAGTACATGAATGACAATTTTTTTATAATTATCAGCTTTAGCCATGGCAAAGAAAGCTCAGATAAGAGAATGCCCGATACCCTGACCTTGTGTATCATTGTCGACTGCGACAATGAAGGTTACCACGTGACGCGCGCTAGAGAAAGGATAGTAAGCATGATAATCAAGAACACCCAAAATAACCCCATTTTCTTCAGCAACGAGATAATGTGAATGATTCTGAAAGGCTTGAATGATTTTATGTTTATTTGCGGCTGGTAAGCTAGCAGGTGTATTGAAGTTGTCCCAAGTTTTATTTTCCATTGCAACGACTTGTTCAATGTCTTCTAGCTTCATTGGTCGTATTTGCATGTCATTTCCCCTTAAGTATGATAAAATAATTGTAACACAAAAGAAGATTGGAAGAAATTTTTAATGGCTAAATTTGGCTTTTTATCAGTATTAGAAGAAGAAATGGATAAGCACTTCACCTTTGATTATGCCATCGATTGGAATAAGAAAAATCATGCGGTGGAAGTGACTTTTATTTTGGAAGCGCAGAACCAAGCTGCTGTTGAAACTGTGGATGACCAAGGTGAGGTTAGCAGCGAGGATATTGTTTTTGAAGATTACGTACTATTTTACAACCAAGCAAAATCTAAAGTTGACCATGATGACTACTTGGTGACTGTTCCTTTTGATGCGAAAAAAGGATTCTCACGCGAATTTTTAGCGTATTTTGCAGAAACATTAAATGACGTTGCAACTAAAGGTCTTGATGATTTGATGGATTTCTTAGCAGATGAAAATGCAACTGACTTTGCTCTTGAATGGGATGCTGAGAGCTTTGAAAAAGGCAAAGCAGAGTTAAAAGAAACAGAATTCTTTGCATATCCGAGATATTAAGATGGTAAAAAGAGGTAAAAATATAAATATGTTTCTGATGGATGGTGAAGTCACTGGTAAGATTAAGTGTACTTTATCCAACTGGACAGGCGTGATTTATAAAATTCCTAGAATTCAATTAGGTGATTTAAAATCAAGACCTGAGATGAAACAAAGTGGTGTTTATTTTTTACTCGGTCGTGATGATGCTAATCAGCAGGATACAGTTTATATTGGTCAAGCAACGAGCCGAAAGAATGGTGAAGGTGTTTTGTTACGTGTTCAAGAGCATACTAGGGATAATCATGCTGATTATTTCAATGATGTCATTGTATTAACAACTCAAAATAATTCCTTCGGGCCGACTGAAATCAGTTATTTGGAAAACAGATTTACTCAGCTAGCAAACGAAGCAAATCGTTTTGTTGTTCGAAATGGTAACGAACCAAATTCTGGCAATGTAACTGAAGAAAAGCAATCTGAACTGGATGAGGTTGTTGAGAATACAAAAACAATAATTGGAACCCTTGGTTATCGAGTATTTGTTCCTATGATTAACGGTGACAATTCTGTTGATGAAGAGCCAATTGAGGCTGAAACTGTTCTTGCTCTTAAACGTAACATTAAGCGATCAAGCCGTGAAATTATTGCAACTTGCCGACAGACAGCAGAGGGATTTGTTGTTCTTGAAGGCAGTATGATTGAACTTACAGATGGTAAAGGAATTCCAGAATCTATTCGTAACTTGCGACAAGAGTTACTGAAAGAGGGAATTATCAAGGATGGTATCCTCAAGAAAAATCGATTTTTCAATAGTCCATCTTATGCAGCATCTTTTGTTTTAGGTATGCCTACAAACGGTCGTACTGATTGGAAGGATTCAAATGGATGTACTTTGAAAGAGAGAGAAGAAAATTTATAACAATATGTAAATGTTCAGGTGTTTTATTGTGGATAAAGAGAGTTAATAGCTCCGCCTGAAATAGATTAGATAGAAAGGAAAAGGTTCGGTTAGTATTTTAACTGAACCCGCCTGAAACAAAAATAGAAAAGGAGTGTAAGGATAAGTGTTCAGCTTTGAACACGGACTTATGACCTTTTTAATACAGATGGAAAGGAAAAAGGTTCGGTTAGTGTTTTAACTGAACCCTCCCGAAACACTGTGCCAAAAAGATAAAATTCTCCTAGACGCAAGCGCCGTCGGTGATTTTCCTATTTTGGCTTTGTGTTTTACGGGCTTGGTATCTTAATTATGGACAAGTGGCAAGAGTTGACTGTTGAGGTTTTACGTGATGCAGAAGAGGCTGCGTCAAATATTTTGATTGAATTGGGTAGTCAAGGGGTTGCTATCGATGATAGTGCTGATTATCTTGGACACGTCGGGAAATACGGTGAAGTTTTCCCAGAAATCAAACAAGTAGAAACTGTGAAAATTACGGCTTACTACCCTGAACACATTGACATTGAAGAAGTTGAAAAAGAAGCGTCTAAACGTTTGGCTGAATTGACACATTTTGGTGTGGATGCTGGTGAGGTTCACTATGAGACACAAGAATTGGCTGAGCAAGATTGGGCTGAAAATTGGAAGAAATATTATGAGCCAACACGTATTAGTCATGATTTGACAATTGTTCCAAGTTGGACAGATTATGAAGCTAGTGAAGGTGAAAAGACGATTCGTCTTGACCCAGGTATGGCTTTTGGTACAGGAACTCACCCAACGACAAAAATGAGTCTTTTTGCGCTTGAACAAGTGCTTCGTGGTGGTGAGACTGTGATTGATGTGGGAACTGGTTCAGGTGTGCTTTCAATTGCAAGTTCACTTCTTGGGGCTAAAGATATCTACGCTTATGACCTTGATGAAGTAGCTGTGCGCGTGGCACAAGAAAATATTGACCTTAATGCCAACACTGAAAATATCCACGTGGCTACTGGTAACCTTTTGCAAGGTGTAGACATTCAAGCTGATGTTATCGTGGCAAATATCCTTGCGGATATCTTGGTTAACATGACCGAAGATGCTTATCGTCTTGTGAAAGATGAAGGCTACCTTATCATGTCAGGAATTATTTCTGATAAATGGGAAATGGTTCGTAAGTCAGCTGAAGACGCAGGATTCTTCCTTGAAACACATATGGTTCAAGGGGAATGGAATGCTTGTGTCTTCAAAAAAACAGATGATATTTCAGGTGTAATTGGAGGATAAATGCAACAATATTTTGTAGCTGGACAGGCTCAAGATGTGGTGACAATCACAGATAAAGACACGGTTAAACACATGTTCAACGTCATGCGCTTGACTGAAGATGAAGAAGTGGTGCTAGTTTTTGATGACCATATCAAGCGTTTAGCAAAGGTTATCGACAGTGCTGAGCATTGTTTTGAAATCATTGAAGAGCTTGATAGCAATGTTGAAATGCCAGTTGAAGTGACGATTGCTGCTGGTTTTCCAAAAGGGGATAAGTTAGAATTTCTAGCTCAAAAAGGTACTGAACTTGGGATGGCAAATCTTTGGGCATTCCCAGCAGATTGGTCAGTAGTTAAATGGGATGGCAAAAAGTTAGCTAAAAAAGCAGACAAATTGGCAAAAATTGCGCTTGGTGCTGCTGAGCAAAGCAAACGTAATGTGATTCCTCAAGTCACTCTTTTTGAGAAAAAAGCGACTTTTATGGCTGAGCTTGAGCAGTTCGATAAGATTTTCATTGCCTATGAAGACTCAGCAAAAGAAGGCGAAACAGCTGTTTTAGCGCGTGAATTGTCACAAGTTAAAGCGGGAGAGAAAATTCTCTTTATCTTCGGACCAGAAGGTGGGATTTCCCTAGAAGAAATTGCAGCGTTCGAGGAAAAAGGTGGTCTGAAAATTGGCTTAGGTCCGCGTATCATGCGTGCAGAGACAGCACCGCTTTATGCTTTATCAAGCGTCAGCTATGCTTTGGAATTATTAAAACAAGAGTGAGATTTTTCTCGCTCTTGTTTTATTTTTTAATTGACAGCGCTTTAAAAAATTCTTATCCTATAGATAACGATTTCAAGATGAGGATAGAAAATGACAACGATAAAGAATGTAGCAAAGCTTGCTGGCGTCTCTACGTCAACAGCTTCAAGAGCTTTGCATAACAGTGACATGATTAGTGAAGCGACAAAGGAACGTGTTCGTCGTGCTATGCAAGAATTAGATTATTCACCAAATTATTCTGCGCAAAATTTGGTTAACCGCACGACTAACACCATAAGGATTGTTCTGCCAGTTCGCGAGAGACAAGACTCTCTTGGTAATAACCCCTTTTTCATGCAGATTATCCAAGGCATCTCAAGCGTTTGTAGTGAGTATGATTATATGGTTAGCTTGGCAAGTGGGCGTACGGTAGATGAGCTACGCAAAAATTGTCAGGCACTGATTCGCAGTGGAAATATTAGCAAATTTATCTTTTTGTATTCGCACAAAGATGACCCTGTTTTTGATTTTGTCAAAAAACAGAAAAAAGTTTCTTGTGTGGTTGTCGGAAGTTCTTATGAAAAGCTTGCTACCAAATCTGTCCAATTTGTGGATAATGATAACCATCAGGCAGGGCGAGATGTTGCTGAATTTATGGTGAATAAAGGTTTTGAACATCTTGTCTTTGCCTATACTGACATGAATGAATTGGTGCAGACTGAGCGTTATCAAGGCTGTCGCGACTATCTGGAAGAACATCAAAAAGACAGTTTGTCTCTTCATTTTTCAAGGGTCAAAGAAGATGAGAATATTCTTAAGTTACAGCAGTTTTTAGCTGAACACCCAAAAACACAAGCTTTTATTGCTTGTGATGACATCATGGCTATCCGTTTGCAACGTTTGCTTAAAAATGGCGAACAAGAAAAGTCTTATGCTGTGATTAGCTTTAACAATTCTTTGATTACAGAAATTGCCAATCCAGCTTTGACATCGGTTGATATTTTTCCTTATCAGCTTGGTGAAAAAGCAGCGCAATTGCTTTTAGAAAAATCTATAAAAAGCGTAAGCCAGAAAGTCATCATTCCTCATCAAATCATCGAAAGAGAATCAACCTTGCGTTTTTAATTAAAAATGAAAAGAGTAAAGAAAGCTTTTTTCATTGGGAAAGCATCTCTTTACTCTTTTTGTTTTAAATTTTTTCTAGAAAACGCTTTACAAAATAAAAATACGTGCTATAATAGAATCATCAAAACAACGCAAACGTTTGCGTAAATTATTCAACTCACAAATCATTTATTTTACAAAAAACAAGTAATATTAGTGACGTTATTGCTTTGTTTGTAAAGCAAATGGTTTCCGAGAAAAAGTTTTAAGGAGTCGTTTCATGAAGAAGGCATTTAAAAAATTGACCAGCTTCGAATTTTGGCAAAAATTCGGTAAATGCTTGATGGTTGTTATTGCCGTTATGCCGGCAGCCGGATTGATGGTTAGTATTGGTAACTCGATCCCGCTAATCAATGCTGACTCAGCTGTACTTGCTACTGTTGGTAATGTTATCGCACAAATTGGTTGGGGGATTATCAATAACCTTCACATTTTGTTTGCTCTAGCTATTGGTGGTAGCTGGGCAAAAGAACGTGCTGGTGGTGCATTCGCCGCTGGTATCGCATTTATTCTTATCAACTTGATCACTGGTCACATTTACGGTGTATCACTTGATATGATTGCTGATAGTAAAAGTGTTGTTCACAATGTTTTCGGTGGCAAGATGCTTGTCTCTGACTACTTTGTCAATGTGCTTGGTCAACCAGCGCTTAACATGGGTGTCTTTGTAGGTATTATCTCAGGTTTTGTTGGGGCAACAGCTTACAATAAATACTATAACTACCGCAAATTACCAGATGTTCTTTCGTTCTTTAATGGTAAACGTTTCGTACCATTCGTTGTTATCTATCGTTCAGTTCTTGTTGGTTTGTTCATGTCACTTGTTTGGCCAATCATCCAATCAGGAATCAACGGATTTGGTATGTGGATTGCATCTTCACAAGATTCAGCACCATTTTTAGCACCATTCTTATATGGTACTTTGGAACGTTTGCTTCTTCCATTTGGTCTTCACCACATGATTACTATCCCAATGAACTACACTTCACTTGGTGGTACTTATGAAATTTTGACAGGTGCTCAAAAAGGTACTGAAGTCTTTGGTCAAGATCCACTTTGGTTAGCATGGGTAACAGACCTTATCAACCTTAAAGGTTCAAATCCTTCAGATTACCATCACCTTATGACAACTGTAACACCTGCCCGCTTCAAAGTCGGACAAATGATTGGTGCAACTGGTACACTTATGGGGCTTAGCCTTGCAATGTACCGTAATGTTGACCCTGACAAGAAGAAAAAATACACTGCTATGTTCATCTCAACAGCAGCAGCAACATTTTTAACAGGTGTTACTGAACCAATCGAATACATGTTTATGTTTGTCGCAATGCCACTTTATGTTGTATACGCACTTGTACAAGGGGTGACATTTGCTCTTTCTGATTTAGTTAACCTTCGTCTCCATTCATTTGGTAATATCGAACTTTTGACACGTACACCAATGGCTCTTAAAGCAGGTCTTGGTGGAGATTTAATTAACTTTGTTATTTGCTCTATCTTATCAGGTGTTGTGATGTATTTCATCGCAGACTTTATGATTAAGAAATTTAACTTTGCCACTCCAGGTCGTAACGGTAATTACGATGACATGGATGATGACACTGCTGTATCAACAACTGGTGCGACAGTATCTGCAAACTCTCAAATCGTTCAAATCATTAATCTCCTTGGTGGCCGCGATAACATTGAAGATGTTGATGCTTGTATGACACGACTTCGTGTAACTGTCAAAGATGTCGCACGAGTTGGTGATGAAGAAACTTGGAAAAAAGCTGGTGCTATGGGTCTCATTATCAAAGGCTCTGGTGTTCAAGCTGTTTACGGACCAAAAGCAGATATCTTGAAATCTGATATTCAAGACCTTCTTGATTCTGGTGCTGAAATTCCAACAATCGACTTAGCAGAAGTTAAAGGTAATGATGTTACAAAAGTCTCATATAAAGGTGTCACAGAAGATGTCCTATCAATCGCAGATGGTGAAGTAAAACCAATCACAGCTGTTAAAGATCCCGTATTTTCATCTAAAATGATGGGTGATGGCTTCGCTGTTGAACCAGAAAATGGTAATGTTTATGCACCTGTGTCAGGTATTGTCACAAGTGTCTTCCCGACTAAACATGCCTTTGGTTTATTGACTGATAGTGGTCTTGAAGTTCTTGTTCACATCGGACTTGATACTGTTGCTCTTAACGGTGTGCCATTCTCTGTTAAAGTAGCAGAAGGTCAACGTGTTCAAGCAGGTGATCTTTTGGTGGTAGCTGACTTGGCAGCTATCAGTTCAGCAGGACGTGAAACGACAATCATTGTTGCCTTCACAAATACAGCAGAAATTAAAGCAGTCAATTTAACACAAACAGGAAAAGTTTCTGCTAAAACACCTGTTGCAAAAGTAGAACTTTAAGCTTATATTACTAATAGTGATAAAGAGATTTGGGTTAAAACTAAATAGAAGGGAGTCCGGGGTAGACATCTCGGACTCTCCTTTAACTTGAGGAGAAGGGACATGGCAAAATTTTTAACACTTAATACGCATTCTTGGTTAGAGGCAAATTCGTTAAAAAAATTATTCGATTTGGCAGAAAATATTTACATTGAAAATTATGATGTCATTTGTCTTCAAGAAATTAACCAAGATATTCGAGGCTTAGCTGCAAAAGATGTGGAAGGGTATGAAAAATTACCTGGTAGCCCAGAATTACACTGTGATAATTATGCTCTTCAATTGGTCAATTACCTCAGAAGCCAAGGAAGACATTATTATTGGTCTTGGGCTTATAATCATATTGGATATGATAAGTACAATGAAGGTGTTGTGATTTTATCGAAAAATCCAATTAAGGTAAAAGATATTCTTGTCTCAGCGGTGGATGATGAGTATGATTATCATACTAGACGTGTCCTAGCGGCTGAGACTGAAGTTGATGGCAAACCAGTTACCGTGGTGAGCCTTCATATGTCTTGGTTCGGTAAAGGATTTGAAAGTGAATGGGCAAAGTTAGAAAAAGCGCTCAGCGATTTTCCTAAACCACTTGTCCTTATGGGAGATTTCAACAATCCTACCGATACGGCTGGCTATGACATGATTTTAAACAGCTCGCTTGAGTTGCAAGATAGTCACAAAGTGGCTAAATCCATTCAAGGTGATCACACCATTATCGAAGATATTGATGGCTGGGAAGGCAATAAACAGTCACTCAAGGTTGATCACGTTTTTACAAGTAAAGAAATTGAGATTCAATCCTCAACCGTTGTCTTTGATGGCGGTGAATCTCCAATCGTCAGTGACCATTTCGGTCTTGCTGTCGACCTTAACTACTAACTAATTCTACCTCCTAATTATTTGTTTGTTTTTTGTAAAAAAATCGCTCCTGTTTTCAGGGGCGATTTTGAATTATGAATGGTGTGTAGATTAAGTATTTATAAAATACCATGTGGTATAATAAATATATTATGACTTTAAAACCTTTTACAAAATGGACTGGGGGAAAACGAAAATTACTTCCAGTTTTAAGAGAAAAATTACCTCAAAATTATAATCGATATTTTGAGCCTTTTATAGGAGGAGGAGCTCTATTTTTTGATATAGCTCCTAAAGAAGCTGTTATTAATGATTTTAATGGTGAGCTAATTAATAGCTACATCCAAATAAAAAATAATCCAACTCAATTAATAGAATTATTAAAAGGACATCAAGAGAGTAATAATAAGGAATATTATTTAGAAGTGCGTTCTGCTGATCGAGATGAAAGAATAAATAGTATGAATGACGTTGAGCGTGCAGCGAGAATTTTATATATGCTCCGTGTAGATTTTAATGGTCTTTATCGAGTTAATTCAAAAAATCAGTTCAACGTTCCTTATGGAAAATATAAAAATCCGAAAATTGTTGACGAGGAATCTATTTACGAAATTTCAAAATACTTGAATGATAATAAAATTCTAATTTTGAATGGAGATTTTGAGCAAGCTGTACAAGAAGCTCAAGGAGGAGATTTTGTATATTTTGATCCTCCCTATATTCCTTTAAATGAAACAAGTTCTTTTACTTCCTATACGCATGAAGGATTTACTTATGAAGACCAAGTTAGATTAAGAGATTTAGTTAAAGAATTGGATAGTCGTGGTGTATATGTAATGTTGTCAAATTCTTCTAGTCCGATTGCTTATGAATTGTATAAAGAATTCAATATATACGATGTGAGTGCAACAAGAACAAATGGAGCTTCTAAGGCTAGTCGTGGGAAAATTAAAGAAATACTGGTAACTAATTATGACTAATTACGAATATAAGTATGGGGAGGTTATTATGACAAAACCATACTATAACAAAGATAATGCAATGTTAGTCCATGCTGATACCTTTCAATTTTTGAAAAAAATAAAACCTGAAAGCATGGATATGATTTTTGCTGATCCACCGTATTTTTTAAGTAATGGTGGATTTTCCAATTCAGGAGGGCGAGTAGTATCGGTAGATAAAGGAGACTGGGATAAAGTTTCATCGCTTGAGGAAAAACATGTATTTAATAGAGAATGGATTAGTTTAGCAAAGAAACTTCTTAAGCCAAATGGGACTATTTGGATATCTGGTAGTTTCCATAACATTTATTCGGTTGGTATGGCTTTGGAACAAGAAGGTTTTAAAATTTTAAATAATATTACTTGGCAAAAGACTAATCCAGCACCTAATCTATCTTGTCGGTATTTTACACATTCCACGGAAACTATTTTATGGGCACGAAAAGATACTAAGAATGCTAAACACTATTATAATTATGATTTAATGAAAGAGTTGAATGGTGGTAAGCAGATGAAGGATGTGTGGACAGGTTCCTTGACTAAAAAATCAGAAAAATGGGCCGGTAAACACCCGACGCAAAAACCAGAGTATTTGTTAGAAAGAATTATTTTAGCCAGTACGAGGGAGGGTGATTATATCTTAGATCCATTTGTTGGAAGTGGGACGACAGGTGTAGTTGCTAAACGTTTAGGACGTCGTTTTATTGGAATTGATTCAGAGGAAGATTATTTGAAAATAGCTAAATTAAGGTTAGATAACGAAGTAATAAAGGAGAAGTTATGAAACTAAATGATTATATCTACTCATCTCCAGATGAGAGACTGAAATTCTTTTTATCTACACTTTCTATCACTAATCGTACCCCAGAATATTATATCAACTGGGAAAAGGTAGAACGAGAAACCAGAAAGTTTGAGCTTGAGTTAAATACACTTAATTATCTTATTGGAAAAGATGATATCTATCATGAAATGCTTGCACTATTCACTAAGCAGCCAGATTTAATTAGAGCTATTCCGAGTTTAATTGCTAGTCGAGATAAAATTTTAGATATTTTGATTATCGATGATAGCGATAATATGACTTTTGAAAAGTTAAACTTTTCTAAAATTGACACTGATCGTATTAATGATTACGTTGATTTTGCTGAAAAATCTGGTTTGTTGGATTTCCTTCAAAATAAGGCTAAGCGTTCCTTAGTTGACTATGTTTATGGAGTGGAGTCTGGATTGGACAGCAATGCTCGTAAAAACAGGAGTGGTTCAACAATGGAAGGTATACTAGAGCGCCATGTTGGCAGGATTGCTCTGGAACAAGGATTGGAATGGAAAGCGCAAGCAACCGCTCCTTTTATTAAGGAAAATTGGAATATTGATGTTCCTGTTGATAAGTCAGAGCGTCGTTTTGATGTGGCAGTATATTCCAAAGAAAAGAATAAAGTTTGGCTGATTGAAACCAATTATTATGGTGGAGGAGGTAGTAAATTAAAAGCGGTAGCAGGTGAATTTATAGAACTTAGTCAATTTGTCACAACTTCAAATGATAATGTTGAATTTATCTGGGTGACGGATGGTCAGGGATGGAAAACCGCTCATTTACCACTTTCAGAAGCCTTTGGACATATTAATAATGTCTTTAATCTTAATATGTTAAAAGAAGGTTTCTTGTTTGACTTGTTAAAAAAATAATTTTATTATTAACTAGTTCCTTATTCATTGAATTTACATAAGACATATAGTTAGACGATAGCGATGTTGTTTTAACTATCCCCTTAAAAGTGCAAAAATAAAAAGAATCTCCTATATGGACAGTACAAAAATTGTATATTGTCTCATAAGGAGAGTTTTTGTATTCAATTTTTACTCCACAATTGGGCTTTTTAGGTAAGCGTCAACAAGGCGTTCTGTTGCTTGGACAGAGTCGATGTGTGTGCGTTCGTATGAGTGGCTTGATTCGATGCCTGCGCCAAAGAGGGCGTGTTTGACTTCGGCACCTGCACGAAGGGCAGCAGAGGCATCACTACCATAGTATGGGTAGATGTCCAATTTGTATGGGATTTTATTTTCTTCAGATAGGGCAACAAGGTGTTGGCGGAGTTCGTAGTTATAAGGTCCAGAACCGTCTTTGACACAGATTGAAACGCTGTATTCATCTGTTTGTTGGTCGTCACCCATAGCCCCCATGTCAACTGAAAGGTATTCGACTGTTGCAGCTGGAATGCTTGAGTTAGCACCGTGACCGAGTTCTTCGAAAGCTGAGAAGTAGAAGTGAGTTGTGTATGGCAAAGTGATATTTTGAGCCTTGTATTCTTTGAGCAATTCAATGAGAATGGCTGCTGATACTTTGTCATCCAAGTGACGTGATTTGATGAAACCTGATTCGGTAACAACCACGCGTGGATCAAATGAGATAAAGTCCCCAACTTCGATACCAAGGGCGCGTGTTTCTTTTTCGTTGGTCACTTTTTCGTCCAGACGAACTTCCATGTTAGCTTGATTGCGTTCAGCAGTTCCAGCATCTTTGTAGACATGAACAGAAGTTTGGTGCATAAGGATTGTACCACTAATTTTTTTACCATTTTTGGCAACGTGGATAGTACAATTTTCACCTTCGATAGCGTTGTAGACAAAGCCACCGATAAGGTCCATTTTAAGGCGACCGTCTGGTTTGACAGCTCGCACCATAGCACCAAGGGTATCAAGGTGAGCTGTGACCACGCGGTGTTTGCTGTCATCTTTACCAGTGACAGTGACCATAATGCCACCTTTATTTGTGCGGACAGGAGCGTAGCCAAAGCTTTCAAGCTCAGCAATCACGTAATTCATAATGTGGCTTGTGTAGCCAGTAGGTGAAGGGATATTTGCAAGTTTTGTAATATAATCAACTGTTGTTTTCATTGTCTCTCCAATACCATCTAGTCATTTGTCGGACATTTCCGACAGTCTAATGTCATTATAACATTTATTTGCGACTTTGTTTCTGACGAAGAAAAAAAGTCATTTTGACTGAGGTGTAAAGTTTTGAAAATGGTCTACGATAACTTCTGCTAGTCGTTCAATATCTGAGCTTGTGCCGCGGAGTTCAAAGTCCCCAAGCATGGGAAATCCAAAGCGGTTGGCGTATTGTTTGGCTGTTAAGCAGTACTGTTCATTGAAATTGCGGTTGCCTGAGCCGATAATACCAAAACAATGTTTGTCATTATCATGGGCAGCAATGAAATCTCCAAGTGGGGTGGTCAAAATCTCAACATCACCCGAATCAATGCCATTGCCACCTTCAAGGTAGGTCGGCAGAATAGCCACAAAAGGTGAGGCAACGGGAAAGGTTTCGTGGTTAAGATCCTTGATATTGATGGCTTTGCTAGAGAGCTGATAGTGGTTCTGAAGATATTCTCCTAAACGTTTCACAAAACTCTGGACATTGCCACTTAAGCTAATGTAGACGATGGTTAGTGTTTTTTCTGTCATAAGACACCTCATGTGAATAGTGTTTTTAGTCAATTTACCATAATGAAAGGGCAGAGACAAATGATTAGCTTGGAGAAATTGGTAGGATTTTAAATGTGATTTTTAAAAAAGTTTGTTCTTTTAAAATAAAAGACTAGACTTATTAAAATACCTGCGACATACTTTTGGTAAAGATGTTGGGGAGTGAAAACATCTTTAGCTAATATTTATATTCAAAAAGAGAGAATGCCCATGTCAAAAGCATTAATTATTTGTGTTGCTGGAATGTCATCATCACTTATGGCTCAAAAAACAACAGAATTTTTCAAAAATCAAGGTAAAGATATTACTGTTGAAGCGATTAGCTCTAACGAAGGTGAGCGCGTGATTACGGATGCTACTTATGATTTGTATCTTGTTAGCCCGCAAGCAACTATGTACTACAATCAATTTGCGATTGCTGGTGAAAAATCAGGACGACCAGTCGTTAAAGTGCCACCACAAGCTTATGTTCCAATTCCAATGGGAGTTGAAAAAATGGCTAACTTAATTTTATAAAGCATTTAATGAGGGATTGCAAGATATGACAGAAGAAGAATTACAACTTGCCGCTTTTGAGATTATTTTACACGGTGGAACAGCTAGAACTTACGTTCATGAAGCATTTGATGCCATGAAAGAAAGTAAATTTGAAGTGGTGGAAGAAAAATTAGCTGCTGCTGACGAAGAATTATTACAGGCACACCATGCTCAAACAGATTTGTTGCAGAAATATGCAAGCGGTACCGAAATTAAAATTGAAATTATCATGGTACATGCCCAGGACCATTTGATGACGACAATGACTTTGAAAGAAGTTGCTATCGAGATGATGGGAATGTATCAAAGATTTGCACTTAAATAACTGAAATTAGATGAGCGAGTGACAAACTCGCTCTTTTTATCATCATCAAAAACTCCCTTCCTTGGTTAGAGGAAGGGAGCTTTTTGTTTGAATTAATAAAAGGATAGAAGTTTTGATTATCGAGGATGGGAGATAATCATAAATATTAATTTTAATTGGAGGATTGAAATATGGGATTAGGAGGGATTAATCGGTAAAACCATTATCGATAGTGACTTGTTTGAACCATTCACCTGATTTTTTAATGGTTTTGATTTGAGTGTGGATATTATTTGAGATGAATCCGTAGCGGTTACGGTAAGCATTCATCCAAGACCAGCAGTCAATTGGTGTCCAAAGATGGTAACCAAAGCAATTTGAACCTTCTTGGGTACCACGGTGAAGGCAAGCAAGGTGTTCTTTGATGAAATCAATGCGGTAGTCGTCTTGGACTTGACCGTTTTCATCCATGAAGCGTTCCTCGCGAGAGACTCCCATACCATTTTCAGAGACGAACCAAGGAATATTATTGTAGTTGTCGCGGATGTTAATGGCGATATCATAAATAGCTTCTGGGTAAATTTCCCAGCCTTTATCAATATTCATGCGACGTCCTGGCATATGGTATTCGTCATAATAACGATTTGGCATCCAAGCTCCGACAGAGTTTGGTGCAATGTCTGGTGCTTTGACGTTAATGAGCCTGTTATCTTTGGGTTGCCAATCGTTTTGAATGCTACAATTCTTATTCCATGGGTCATCTCACCAATTATTGTCACAGCCCTTAACTACTTTGTGATGTCAATTGGTCTTGTTCCTGCACCAACAGGGGTTTCAGTTCCTTGGACAGTACCTGTCTTCTTTAGTGGAATGATTGCGACAAACTCACTTGCTGGTGGACTTCTTCAAATTGTTGACTGCTTGATTGTTGGCTGTATTTGGCTACCATTCTTGCACATGCTGGACAAACAACCTGACTCTGTGCTATAATATGACTATAGTTTAAAAATATTAGTCTATACAAGTAGAGTAGGAGCGATCTATGTCAAAATATGAAGAGATTGCAGGGATTATTCGAGCTAGAATTTCAGATGGAACGTATCCGATTGATTCCATGTTGCCGATTCAGTCTGATTTGGCAAAGGAATTTGGCGTTAGTCGAATGACGGTGAAAAAAGCTATTGAGATGTTAACCATCGAAGGCTTGGTCATTTCAAAACAAGGAAATGGCACCAAGGTTTTAAATTCCTCATTTTGGGACAAAGAGGATTCAAAATTTCGATTGAACAACTACAATGGTTTAAGTAACGATTTGAAGGATGACCCTCGACAATTAACGAGTCAAATTATTGAGTTTATGGTTGAATTTCCCAATGCGGAAATGGCTGAGCGCCTTCAAGTGGAAGAATCAACGCCAGTTTATAAGATTATTCGATTACGTCTCTTAGATGGTGAGCCGTATGCGCTTGAGCATACTTACATGGCTTGCGATTTAGTTCCAGGTCTGGATGATAGTATTTTATTAGCATCCGTTTATGATTACCTTTGGAATACTTTGGAACTTAAATTTGCTGGGTCTTATCGTCATATTACGGCTGAAAAGCCTGACCACTATGACAAAGATTACCTTGCTTGCAAGGATGATGACCCAATTTTGCAAGTTGAGCAAGTGGTTTATTTGGAAAATGGTAGACCGATTGAGTATTCACGTACGCGAAATCGTTATGATGTCCGCGGGTATTCATTGCTAGATGTTAAAAATAGTTAAGAGTCGATAGGGTAACGGTTAAGTCTGGAGAAAAGTCTCCAGGCTTAACTGCTGAACGGGGAGATCCCCCGAAAGAAAGGATAAATTATGGCAGAACCATTATTTTTAAAAGCGCAAATGCACGATAAAATTTGGGGTGGAACTAAGCTTCGTGATGAGTTTGGTTACGATATTCCAACAGAAACGACTGGTGAATACTGGGCAATCTCAGCTCATCCAAATGGTGTGTCGATTGTGGATAATGGGACTTATAAAGGACAAGGCTTAGATAAACTTTATCGTGAGCACAAAGAGCTTTTTGGCAATCCAAAATCAGAAGTCTTTCCATTGTTAACTAAAATTTTGGATGCCAACGATTGGCTTAGTGTCCAAGTTCACCCAGATGATGCTTACGCTCTTGAGCATGAAGGTGAGCTTGGTAAAACAGAATGCTGGTATGTCATCTCAGCGGATGAAGATTCTGAGATTATTTACGGTCATAATGCCAAATCTAAAGAAGAACTTGCCAAGATGATTGAAGCAGGTGATTGGGATAATTTGTTGACAAAAGTTCCAGTCAAAGCAGGTGATTTCTTCTACGTACCAAGCGGCACAATGCATGCCATTGGTAAAGGTATTTTGATTTTGGAAACACAACAATCAAGTGATACAACTTATCGTGTCTACGATTTTGACCGTCGAGATGCTGCTGGGAATCTTCGTGATCTTCATATCAAACAATCAATCGATGTCTTAACCATTGGTGAACCAGCTAACAGCACCCCTGTGACTCTCGGTGTGGATAACTTGACTTCAAGCCTTTTGGTGTCAAATGAATTCTTTACGGTTTATAAATGGGTGGTGTCTGGTGAGGTTGCTTTTAGTCAAACAGCTCCATATCTTTTGGTCAGTGTTTTGTCTGGTCAAGGTAGATTAACTGTTGATAACTGTGTGTATAACGTGAAAAAAGGTGACCATTTCATTCTTCCAAACGATGTGAAAACTTGGAAATTTGAGGGCAACCTAGAAATCATTGCTAGTCACCCAAATGAAAACTAATTATTTGTAAGTAGATATAACTAAAAAAAAGGAATCCGAGAATTTCGGATTCCTTTTTAGTTTATTTTTCAACTTCAAGGTCATACAAACGTCCAGCTTTTTCGTAGCGCGTGAAACAAGCTAGTTGATTATGTTCATCAACGAAGACAACACGTGGTTTGTGCGTTTTGGCTTCTTCAGGTGTGAAGTCAGCGTATGACATGATGATGACGTGGTCACCGACATTGACGAGTTTTGCTGCGGCACCATTAAGGCAAATTTCGCCTTTACCATGTTCGCCAGCGATGATGTAAGTTTCTAAGCGGCTACCTGTTTCAACATCAGCAGTCTGTACTTTTTCGTATTCTACCATATCAGCTAACTCAAAAATTTCTTGGTTGACGGTGATACTTCCAACATAATCCACTTCAGCACCTGTAACCACAGCGCGGTGGATTTTTGGTTTTAGCATTTGAATGTGCACGTTTTTTCTCCCCTACTCGTAAATGTGATTGTCGATTAAGCGTGTTTTGCCGATATAGACAGCGATAGCATTGAGAACAGGACGTTCAATTTCGCTGACAGGTTCAAGCGTCTTCCAGTCGACAAATTCGACATAGTCAATCTTAGCTAGTGGTTCTTTTTCAATAAAAGTAGTCATAGCTTCTTTTAATTTGCTAGTGTCTTTTTCACCGTCATTAATCATTTTTTCAGCGAGTGCCAAACTTTGTGAGAGAACTAGCGCAGCTTTTCGTTCATCAGCTGAAAGATAAGTATTACGAGAACTTTTAGCCAGCACAATCAACCATGATAGTGTTTTTGATACCAGTGTTACGAAGTTTGGGGATAACTTGTTGATAACCTGATGCCCAAGTAGAACTATCTCAAGAACCAGCCCATTCATTAGCGATGTTTAAGATGACATGGTCTTCGTTTCCAATTAGAGCATCTTTCATTTCCATCCAATAATTAGCGGCATTTTCCAAATATTGAATGTTGTCGGAACCAGTAGCATCATGCGCTTCAACAATGGCAATCAAGTGGTTGTCTTTACAAAGCTGCAATAGTTTTTGAATTTCTGCTAGTGAAGTTTTGCTGTATTGTTGCCCATCTCCCATAACGATACGAATACAATTGGCTCCAGTTTTTGCAATAGCAGGAATAGCAGTTTCCTCATAGCCTTGATACCAGACGTAAGGGTGATTAATACCTCGCATGACAAATGGTTGATTTTTGGCGTCATAAAGGGTTGTGCCACTTGTGTGGAAACCAGCAGTAGCCACAGGGGTATCACTGCCTGTGTTGCTACCAGTATTATGACTTTCGTCAACTTTAGTGAATTGCCATTTTTGATTATCGCCACCAGTTTCGTACCATTGTTGAACATTTGCTCCTGCTTTGGTATCGCCGTAAGCTACGTCCAAAGCTTTGCCACTGACAGCAGAAATTAGTTTGTAGTAACCATTTCCGGCATCAATGATTTTCCAACGTTGGCATGTGCCATTTGTATCATCCCACTGTTGGACATTAGCCCCATCGTAGGTAGCTGTGCTAGCGACGTCAAGAACTTTGCCGCTATTTTCTGAGACTAGCTTATAGTAGCCGTCTCCAGTGTCAACAACTGTCCATTTTTGATTGGTTCCGTTTGTGTCATTCCACTGCTGAACGTTAGCGCTAGCAGTTTTGGCACCGCGGGCAACATCAAGGACTTTGCCACTGTGTTTTGCGGTGATTTGGTAAGTATTTCCTGAAATAATCGCATCAGCTTTTACCTCATAAGCTGCTACAATACCAGAAAGTACTGTTAGTGCCGTTAAAGATCCAATGAGTGTTTTTTCATTAGTTTTCTCCCCCTAAAAAGTTTTAGGCCCTTATGTTTTGAATATAACTTTTTTCCGCGGTAAATAAAGCAATTGTATACAAATAATCAAAAAAAGTTTCATGAAGCGCATCCAAAAAAGTATAACATA
>ERZ1031719.33-NODE-33-length-74291-cov-11.649604_pt1 | contig 74291 bp, 75 predicted proteins | sample MGYA00516702_ERZ1031719 | MGnify/ENA primary metagenome ERZ1031719 (study PRJEB33719, sample SAMN04261227) | wastewater metagenome | biome: rural village; feature: human; material: feces | host: Homo sapiens | place: El Salvador | collected 2013-01-07 ...
TTGACCCACACAAAGAACAAATCGCTGTTAAAGAAGCTAAAAAACTTGGTATCCCTGTAGTAGCTATGGTTGATACTAACGCTGATCCAGATGATATCGATGTTATCATCCCAGCTAACGATGACGCTATCCGCGCCGTTAAATTGATCACTTCTAAATTGGCTGACGCTGTTATCGAAGGACGCCAAGGTGAAGCTGCTGACGCTGATTTCCAAGCAGAAGCAAAAGCTGATTCAATCGAAGAAATCGTTGAAGTTGTAGAAGGCGACAACGAATAAGATTAGAGGCTTAACAGTCTTTGATATGCTTTAAAACGGGGCAGAAAGCAAACCGCTCTGTCTCGTTTTTATTATTTGGTAAACAAAAAAATCCTGGAGGACATAAAAATGGCAATTACTGCAGCTCAAGTAAAAGAATTGCGTGAAAAATCAGGTGCTGGTGTCATGGATGCTAAAAAAGCACTTGTTGAAACTGACGGTGACATGGAAAAAGCAATTGAATTGCTTCGTGAAAAAGGTATGGCTAAAGCAGCTAAAAAAGCTGACCGCGTTGCTGCTGAAGGTTTGACTGGTACTTACGTTGACGGTAACGTTGCAGCAGTTGTTGAAGTTAACGCTGAAACTGACTTCGTTGCTCAAAACGCACAATTCGTTGAATTGGTTAAAGAAACAGCTAAAGCTATCGCTGAACAAAAACCTGCTAACAACGAAGAAGCACTTAAAGTAACTTTGGCTTCAGGTGATACTTTGGAAGCAGCTTACGTTAACGCAACTGCAACTATCGGTGAAAAAATCTCATTCCGTCGTTTTGCACTTATCGAAAAAACTGACGAACAACACTTCGGTGCTTACCAACACAATGGTGGACGTATCGGTGTTATCACTGTTCTTGAAGGTGGCGACGAAGCTCTTGCAAAACAAGTTTCAATGCACGTTGCAGCTATGAAACCAACAGTTCTTTCATACAAAGAACTTGACGAACAATTCATCCACGATGAATTGGCTCAAATGAACCACGCTATCGATCTTGATAACGAATCACGTGCAATGGTTAACAAACCAGCTCTTCCGCATTTGAAATATGGTTCTAAATCACAATTGACTGATGAAATCATCGCTCAAGCTGAAGAAGATATCAAAGCAGAACTTAAAGCTGAAGGTAAACCAGAAAAAATCTGGGATAAAATCATCCCTGGTAAAATGGATCGCTTCATGCTTGACAACACTAAGGTTGACCAACAATACACACTTCTTGCACAAGTTTACATCATGGACGACAGCAAAACTGTTGAACAATACCTTGATTCAGTAAACGCAAAAGTTGTTACTTTCACTCGTTTCGAAGTTGGTGAAGGTATCGAAAAAGCAGCTAACGACTTTGAATCAGAAGTTGCAGCTACAATGGCAGCAGCTCTTAACAAATAAGACTAGCTTGCTAATATAAAAAGAAGATCACTTAGTGGTCTTCTTTTTTTGTGTGTAACATTAAAGAGCTTGGAATTTCCAAGCTCTTGTTTTTTCAAATTAAGATAAAGCGCCCAAGCCAAGAACAGTTAGTGTTCCCATAATTAAGCCTGCAAGGATAACCCCTAGCATAACCGCTGTAATACTGCGTTTGAAGTCCCAGTCAAGAATTGAAGCAGCAAGTGTTCCTGTCCAAGCTCCTGTTCCAGGAATTGGAATTCCTACAAAGATAAGAAGAGCAATAAAAATTCCTTTGTCACCAGCAGTATCTGCAAGTTTTTTACCACCTTTGTGACCTTTTTTCAAACACCAAGTAAAGAAACCGCCGATAACAGGTTTATTAGCTCCCCATTCTAAAACACGGCGAGCAAAGAAGAAGATAATTGGAACTGGAAGCATGTTGGCAATAACCCCGATAATCAGTGCTTGCCACATTGGAATACCAGTTGCGATAGCATAAGGAACAGCACCACGAAGCTCAATAAGTGGCACCATGCCAATTAAAAATGTAATAATATAGTTCATTACTTGAAACCTTTCATTTGTTACAAGGTTAATTGTATCTTATCTAGGAAACAAACTCAACTAAAATCTGTTCTAATAGTAAAATACTATTGCTTAATAAGCATTATTTATTTTAAATGGTGAGAAAAGCTTACGACAGCAGGTCATTTGGTGTATTTTCGTTTATAAAAAGTGATATTTTTGTTATAATATTAGTCAGTTATAGTCAAAGAGAGTCCATCTTGAAATGGTCTTTAATCTTGAAAAGGAGGAAGCTAATGGCAAAAAATACATCTGATAGTATTGAAGAATACATCAAGCAATTACTTGCCCAATCAGGTATTGCTGAGATTAAGCGGTCAAACTTAGCAGATGCCTTTCAAGTTGTTCCTAGCCAAATTAACTACGTGATTAAAACACGTTTTACAGAAAGTCGTGGCTATACAGTCGAAAGTAAGCGTGGTGGTGGTGGTTATATTCGCATTGCTAGAGTGCATTTTTCAGACCAACACCAAATGTTTGACAATCTTATGGCAAATATCGGTGAACGTATCAGCGAGCAAGTCTTTACAGATTTGATTCAATTACTTTTTAACGAAAAAATTATTAGTGAACGTGAAGGAAATCTGATTTTAGCAACAGCTACTGATGAGGTTTTGGGAAAAGATGCTCCTGAAATTCGCGCACGTATGTTGCGAAAAATCTTACAAAGATTAGATAGAAAAGGATTCCATTTATGAGTGAATATTCAATGAAAATGCAGGAGGTTTTCAGTATCGCCCAATATCAGGCGGCGCGATTTGAAAGCCCATATTTAGAAAGTTGGCATGTGCTTTTAGCCATGGTAGCTGTTCATGATTCAGTGGCAGGGTTAACATTTGCTGAATACCAAAATAAGATTGCTTACGAAGAGTACGAAGCGGCGGCTGTTTTGGCGCTCGGAAAATCACCTTTGGCAGATGTGAAAAATGTGCAGTTCTTAGAACAATCTAAAGCCCTAAAAGACGTCTTAGCTTTTGCTGAGTCAATTTGCAAAGTGACTGACAGCACTGAAGTCGGAACAGAGCATGTCCTTTATGCTATGTTGTTGAATCTCGATTTGTTTGCGACACGTCTTTTGGAAGTTGCTGGATTTAAAAATAAAGAAGATGGTGATTCAGCACTCTTGCTTGATTTACGTAAATCATTGTCACGTAATGCTGGATTTACCAAAGAAAAAATCAAAGCTATCCATGATCTTCGTAAGCCTAAAAAAGCTACAATGGGCGGAGCTTTCTCAGAAATGATGAAACCTCAGTCAACTGCGGAAGAATTATCAGACTTCACTCGTGATTTGACTGAATTAGCTCGTCAAGGAAAACTTGAGCCAGTTATCGGACGTGAAAAAGAAGTCTCTCGCATGGTTCAAGTACTTAGCCGTAAGACTAAAAATAATCCTGTCTTAGTTGGTGAAGCTGGTGTCGGAAAAACGGCTCTTGCTTATGGTTTGGCACAACGTATTGTCGATGGTGAAATTCCTTATGAACTCCAAGATATGCGTGTCTTAGAGCTTGATATGATGAGTGTTGTTGCGGGGACTCGTTTCCGTGGTGACTTTGAGGAGCGCATGAACCAAATCATCTCAGATATCGAAGAAGATGGTCATATTATTTTGTTTATCGATGAAGTCCACACTATCATGGGTTCTGGTTCAGGTATTGATAGTACTTTGGATGCTGCTAACATCTTAAAACCAGCTCTTGCGCGCGGTACACTTCACATGGTTGGTGCGACAACTCAAGAAGAATATCAAAAACATATCGAAAAGGATGCAGCTCTTTCACGTCGTTTTGCGAAAATTACGATTGAAGAACCAAGTGTTGAAGATGCTTATCAGATTTTACTTGGACTTAAAAGATCTTACGAAACTTTCCACAATGTAACGATTTCTGATGACGCTGTGTTGACAGCAGTTAAAGCTGCCCACCGTTATTTGACAAGTAAGAATCTACCAGACTCAGCTATTGATTTGCTTGATGAAGCTAGTGCAACTGTTCAAGGTTTGGTGAAAAAAGAAACACCTTCTGACTTAACTCCAGCTGACCAAGCTATCTTAGAAGGTGATTTCAAATTAGCTACAAAATTGCTTAAAGAGTCATGTAAGAAAGTGAGACGTAAGCCAACAGCTGTGACAGAAGATGACATCATGGCAACTCTTAGCCGTTTGTCAGGTATTCCTGTTGAAAAAATGACGCAAGCTGACAGTAAGAAATATTTAACGCTTGAAAAAGAATTGCACAAACGTGTTACTGGTCAAGATGCTGCGATTTCTGCCATTAGCCGTGCTATTCGTCGAAATCAAGCTGGTATTCGCACAGGTAAACGTCCAATTGCTTCATTTATGTTCTTAGGACCAACTGGTGTTGGTAAGACAGAATTAGCTAAGGCTTTAGCAGAGCTACTTTTTGATGATGAATCAGCGCTTATCCGCTTTGACATGTCTGAATACATGGAAAAATTTGCAGCGAGTCGTCTTAACGGAGCACCTCCAGGATATGTTGGCTATGAAGAAGGTGGAGAACTTACAGAAAAAGTTCGTAACAAACCTTATTCAGTGCTTCTTTTTGATGAGGTTGAAAAAGCTCACCCAGATATTTTCAATGTCTTACTTCAAGTCTTGGATGATGGCGTGTTGACAGATAGTCGTGGTCGTAAAGTTGACTTCTCAAATACTATTATTATCATGACGTCAAACCTTGGTGCAACTGCCCTTCGTGATGATAAGACAGTTGGATTTGGGGCGCGTGACATGGCTCATGATTATAATGCTATGCAAAAACGCATCATGGAAGAGCTTAAGAAAACTTATCGTCCAGAATTTATCAACCGTATTGATGAAAAAGTTGTCTTCCACCACTTAACACAAGAAAATATGCGTGATGTTGTTAAAATTATGGTTAAACCATTGATTGCAACATTGGCTGAAAAAGATATCACACTTAAATTCCAACCATCAGCGCTTAAATACCTTTCTGAAGCTGGATACGACCCAGAAATGGGTGCTCGTCCACTTCGCCGTACTATTCAAGATAAAGTCGAAGATAAACTATCTGAACTTATCCTATCAGGTGATTTGGCAAGTGGAAATACTCTTAAAATTGGTGTTTCAAAAGGACAACTCAAATTTGATATTGCATAACAAATAACCCTGCTTGGATAAAACAAGCAGGGTTATAGTTATAATAACTCCCCGAGTAACTTTTGTTATCGGGGAGTTTCTATATCATCGTAAGCTGTTGAAAATTTCTTTGACTTCGTCGATTGTTTCTGCGCGTGAGACGGCCCCGCGTATTTTAGCAGCGCCAGCAGTACCACGAAGGTAATGTGGAGCTAAGCCACGGAATTCACGGACAGCGATTTTTTCACCTTTGAGGTCGATGAGACGTTTAAGATGATCTTCGGCGATGTCCAATTTTTTGACAAATGGAAGGTCTGGTAATTCTTCACCTGTTTCAAAATAATGATTAATTTGGGTGAAGATGTAAGGGTTGTTCATGGCTGCGCGTCCAACCATAACGGCATCTACACCGATTTCTTCAATCATGTATTTCGCATCGTGAACGCTGCGCACGTCACCGTTTCCGATAAATGGAATTTTAGTGATGGCTTTTGAAACGCGAGCAAGTGTTTCAAGGTCACATTTACCTGTGTACATTTGTTCGCGCGTGCGTCCATGCATAGCAAGGGCAGAGACACCAGCTGATTCAGCGGCAAGCGCGTTTTCAACAGCTAGTTCGTTATCTGACCATCCAGTACGCATTTTGACAGTAAGTGGAATGTCAAGAACAGAAGTGACCTTATCGATAATGTGATAAATCTTATCGGGGTCTTTCAACCATTTAGCACCCGCTTCATTTTTAACGACTTTGTTAACGGGACAGCCCATATTGATGTCAACGATATCAGCTTTTGTATTTTCTTGGATGTATTCAGCTGCGCGTTTGAGACCATCTGCGTCACCACCGAAAAGTTGGATAGACATCGGATGTTCAGTTTCATCAATGTGTAGCATGTGCAGGGTTTTTTCGTTGTTATAGAGAAGTCCTTTTTCAGAAATCATCTCCATAACGACTAAGCCAGCTCCAAATTCTTTGGCAATAGTACGAAAAGCAGAGTTTGTCACCCCTGCCATGGGTGCTAGAACCGTACGGTGAGGAATTTCAATATCACCAATCATAAATGATGAGCTGAGTTTAGTCATTGATTAATTCCTCCAAGTCATCTTCAGTGAAGTTGTAAGTTTTACCACAGAATTGACAAGTGATTTCAGCACCGTGGTCTTCGTCTTTCATAGCTTTAAGCTCGTCTTTGCCAAGAGTGACAAGAGCAGCTTCAAAACGTTCACGTGAGCAGTCACAGTTAAAGCCAATTTCATCTTCAGCAAGGACTTTATATTCGTCTTCGCCGTAGATAGCTTTTAGAAGAGCTTCAATGTGGTCGTCAGATTCCAAGAGTTTTGAAATGGCAGGCATTTCTTGGATACGTTTTTCGTAGCGGTTGATTTCTTCTTCAGATGCACCTGGAAGAACTTGCAACATAAAGCCACCAGCAACTTCGACTTTATCTTCGTCGTCAAGAAGGACATTAAGTCCAACGGCAGAAGGTGTTTGTTCAGATTCAGTCAAATAAAAGGCCAAATCTTCACCGATTTCACCTGAGACAAGTGGTGTTGATGATGTGTATGGGTTACCAGTACCGTAATCGGTAATAACAACGAATTGGCCGTTCCCCATGAATGGGCCGACCATGACTTCACCAGTAGCAGTTTTTTTAACATCAACGCCAGTATTTTGAATGTAGCCCTTAACATGTCCTTTAGTATCAGCCACAGAAATAATGTGACCAAGTGAGCTATCACCAATGACTTTGACGGTTACTTTGCTGTCTCCTTTCTGATTGGCAGCTAGGATTTGATTGGCGATAAGCGTTCTACCTAGAGCAACTGTAGAGCTAGAAAGTGTTTGATGTTTTTCTTGAGCAGTTCTGACAGTCTCAGTGCTATCAAGTACATAAGCACGGAAAGAACCAGATTTTGAAATTGATTTTATAAGTTTATCCATAAGAATATTATAACACAAAGCAAATTTAATGGGCTAGTATTGTGGCTGTTAAAGCGTAATTATCCAGTGAAAAATGAGAAGATAAAAAAGGCGAGGTTTTCCTTGCCTTTTTACTGTTATTATTCTTCTGTAACGTCTGCTTTTTCGACTTCTTCTTGGCTTTCTTTGCCTTTGTTAAGAAGGGCTTCGACGATTTTTTGGTCACGGATTTTGACAGAGTCGTTGATAGTTTCTGCTGATTTGACGACAGCTGCTTCGAGTTGGGCACGTTGTTTACGACCGTTGTCGATAGCGGCGATAATGCCGTTATTTTGTTCAACGAGGCTTTCAGCAAGAGCTGTGACAGACTGGATAGAAACTGTTGGGCTTTGGGCAGTGCGTTCCAGCATAGGAATAGCTTCCTTGCTAGTCTCAGCAAGCATTTGAAGAGCAGCGTTATTAGCATTGACAATGGCATCAGCAGTCACACCAGATTTAACTGATTGTTGCAAAATGCCGAGCTGGGCAATTGACAATTTCATTGTCGGAATGGTGTTGCGACGGAGCATGCCAAGTTTTTGGCGCATATCTGATGAGACTTTGACCATGTTGCGCATTTGCGGTGTGGTTGTCCAAGCAACGTAAAGGCGACTGAGGTATTCAGTGTGCTGTTGTTCCAGTGTATTGATAACCTCAGTCATCCGAGCTAGTTCGTCAGATTTTGTTTGATATTCTGGTGTTGCACTATCTAGTGTTGCCAGTTCATTTTGAAGGGCTTGTGCGCGGTTAGCACTTTCTGTTTGAGAAGCTTCGATAAAAGCAATCACACCGACAAGGTTTTCAATCGATTTGTTATTATCTTCAATCAGCATCTCAGCAGAGATGATGTTGCGTGCTAAGGTTTCTTCTTGTTTAACAACAGCGGCAGCCATGCCATCCATTTTTTGTTCAATATTTTGTGAATCAAAGTAGAATTCTTGCAAGCTATTTTTACTTTGTTTGAAAAGTTTTTGGAAGAAATTCGGTTTCTTTTCAAGCTCAGCAGGTGTAGCATCTTTATATTTAGCAATGAAGCCATTCAATTCACGGTTAGCATTTTTGAGCAGGTCGTCAACTTGCGGAATTTCCAGTTTCTTTTGTTCTGCCAAAATGCGATTGACAGTCGTGTTAACTTCTTCAACAGCAGATGTTCCAAAATCAAGCAGTGCATTCTGGTCAGCAACAAAATTATCAACCAAAGCTGGAGCTTTAGCGGTAATAGCAGTTTGTTGTTCAGGAGTCAACTTATCGTAAAAAGAGACTTGTCCAGTTGAGGTGGTGTCAGTTGCTACGATAATTTCTGTTGTTTTGTCAGTTTTTGTAATAGCATTATCAGCGATTTTATCAATGTCAAAATTAAATGTATCAGCCATAAATAATCTCCTTTGTCAGAGCTAAATTACAAATTAGTATCGTCATCAGCCATCATGCGAAGGCTAATGTCAAAGTCTTTCAAGTCGCTTTCGTTAAGTTTTCTAAGGGTCTCATCAAGTGCCAAATCAAATTTTTCCATAGCAGCTTTTGCTTTTGCTAGGCGCTCCTCAGCATTGTAGTAATTCTTAGGAGCTCTTTTGATTTTGAGGTAGCCATCTAAAATATCATGGAATCGTTCCATATCAGCTTCATGCAGAGCAGTAAGCTCTTCACGGTTATCAGCTTTTTCAATTTTTTTCAAAATGGTAAGGTGATCTTGCTGAATGTTATTGTAAAGATGAGCTAACTCTGGAGCGAGTTCTAGTAAATCAGCTTCTTCCTCGGAAATGTCAGGATTTACTGGTGAGACATCCAGTCGGGCTAATTGGAATTTGATATCTTTTTCAACAGTTTCAGCTTTTTTGAGAACACGCTTGTAGATGTTTAAATCCATTTTGGCTTTGAGCTCACTAAGTTTAGACTTGATGTGACGTATTTGTGGCAATAGCTGGCGCGCATTGACAACGTATTGGGTGTAATTTTTTTCATCGAGATAACTGTCCAAAAGTTTGACTTGGCGGTCAGCAATACGAATGTTATCTTTTAAGTCTTGAAGACGTTGTTTGGTATTTACTTTTTCTAAGCGTGATTGCTTGGTTGCCAAATAATAAACGCCAAATCCAATACCACCGATAAGGGCAATTGGGATAATAATTTCAAGTAAGCTTTCGAGTAAAGCGATAAGAAGGATAACGCCAATAATAATAGTGATTAATCCTCCGGCACTATTTCTAGGTCTTGACATAAACTCATTCAATCCATTTCTATCTAAGATTGTATTTATTTTATCGCAAAAAGGGGAATAATGACAAGCAATGACTGTAATTGTGGCAAAGATTTTATGGGCTAAAGTTCAGGGAAAAGTTTGGCTAGAATTTTAGGTATGAGGGCTTGTCCAGGTCCTTCGTGGCAGTAGGTATGTAGGTAAATGGCTGGATTAAAGTTTAGTTCAATACAAGCACAGTTTGGCTCTTCTTTGCTTGCAGGAAGACTCTTATCAGGAATAATCAAATCAACTCCACACACCCAAGCACCAACAGCTCTAGCCATTTGCGCAGCTAATGTTTTATAATCGTCTGGCATAATGTCTGTCACATCAATGGAATCTCCACCTGTTGAAATGTTAGAGTTACGTCGCAAATCAACTCGGACTCTGTCAGCTGGAATATCATCAGGCGTGTAACCTTGTTGTTGGAGCATGAGCTTTTCAACATCCCCAAGGTCAATGATTTCAAGTGGAGAACGGTGGTCACGTCCACGTAGTGGGTCTTGATTTTTCATCTCTACTAATTGAGCGATGGTGTGCTTGCCGTCTCCGACGACGTTAGCAGGAACACGCAGTAGCACAGCTTCACATTTGCCATCTAGGACGAAAAAGCGGTATTCCGTACCTGAAATGAAGTCTTCAATAAGAACAGTATCATCTTCAGAAAAGGCGATATCCAAGGCTTTTTGATAAGCTGTTAGGTCGGCAGATTCCTTGAAAATAGAAATACCTAGTCCAAAGTTAGTTGATTTTGGTTTGACGACAATAGCTTTGTCTTTGATTTGTGAGAAATAGCGGAGCGCAGCAGCTTTATCAGCGAATTCTTCACCTTTTGGAACTGGGAAACCAGCTTTTGACAATAGTTTTTTAGTGACAACTTTATTTTCCATGATAAGTGGTGTGATGTAGCTGTCTTTGCCGGTCATGTTGGCATTTTTAACGTATTCGACGTGGTCACCGTGCCAAAGTTTGATGAATTGGTCGTTTTCGTCGAGAATCTCTAAGTGAACACCTTTTTGGATGGCATCAAACATCAATAATTGTGTTGATAATTCCATGTTTTCATAGCCTTTGAGTGCGTAAGGGGCTTGCCAAGCATAATCGTGAAAGGCTTGACCTTGTTTTTGCCCAAAAGATTCTAATGATAGGGTGTCAATCTCTTCTAGCAAGCGTCCAGCGATAGTTTGTTCAGGATGCTCAATCTGATTTTTGATAGCATCGATAAGCCCTTGATAATAGTCAGATAATTCAAAGTAATCGACAATTCCTTGCATAGCTAAAAGGATGATTTCGACGGGAGCATCTTCAGGCAATTTATCTAGAGGGTGGCTAAGTGCAATTTTGTCATTTAGCTTGCTAGCCTCTGTGATGTCTTGGTCAATAGCAGAGCTACTATCTAACCAAAGAAGCGCAAGAACAAAAAGGTGCACGGTATCAAGTGTCTCTTGAGTAATTCCACGGTTATCAAAAGGATTGAGGTCAAAAGTGCGCAGTTCAAGGTAAGTGACACCATTTTTGAGATAATCACGGTTTTGCTTGCTGCCACGCAGGCGAACCGCAGAGTAAAATTCTTTTTCAGCAATCAACTTGCCAGAAGCGACGTAAGCCTCAATATCGGAAATGTATTTTTCCAAGCTTTCGTAAGACACCTGAATGTCTTTGTGATTAACATAGCCCAAGTGACTGTTTCGAATAGAACGAACAGGTTGAGCTAATTTGTGATTTAAAAATCCTTGCTCAGCGATTGGCGAAGCTCCGTAAAGATAGGTTAGAAGCCAACGATAACGCAAGAAATTTTGAGCTAATTTTAGATAAAGGTCGTTTTTAAAGGTGATGAGCGAATCATAGCCGCTTTGTTGGAAAAGCGCAGCGACCAAATCTTTTCCAAGCTCCATGTTGAAGTGAATGCCAGACATTGATTGCAATGTTTTTCCATAAATATCAGCCAAGTGCTTTCTGTAATGGCGTTCGTAGTCATCTTCTAGCTTGGCAATGTGAATATCTTTTTCACATAGTTTTGGTGGTATTGATAAAGGCCAGAGGTATTCAGACTTATCGATGGAACGGCCAGCAACATCAGTCAGTGCTCCCAAAAAGCGGAGCGCTTCTTTTGTGGAATGAGCGATAGGCGTGATAAGTTCTAGCTGTGCTTCACTGTAGTCCGTCTGAATGTAAGGGTGAAAGGAGCGACTGCCTAGGCAAGCAGGGTGGTCAGTTTGTGCGATACGGTGGTCTTTTCCAATTCGAAGACTTTCTCTTTCTAACCCAAAAGTTGCTTGAAGAATAGGCAAAGTCGCTGGTGATTTTTCTAGTAAACCATTAAGTGACATGGTAATTCCTCGCTACTCTAATTACTATGATTATGATGTAAACGGTATACATTTTAATGTAAATTTATTCTATGGAAAAGCGTCTGAAAATGCAAAGATTTGCTATGAAAAAAAGTTTTGCTTTACCAAGAGTTGTTTGAATATTTTAACTATGAGAGAAAATATGTGAAAAAAAGCCATTTTTTCAAAAAAAGTTCGGAAAAAATAAAATATCAAGGTCAAATATTGAAAAAAACACAGAAAAGTCATATAATAAATTGTAAGACAAACTCGCAGGTGAGATTCCTGCCAAGTTGTAGAGAAAGGACGAAGATACGAATTTTAGCTTGGAGATGGAGACGACAGGCTGGATAAGTTAGTATCGTTTTTATTTGCTCGCTAGGTGATTTCGTATCAGTATCGAACAGAATATGACATCAGTAGTAGTTGTTGGTACCCAATGGGGTGATGAAGGTAAAGGTAAAATCACTGACTTCTTGTCACAAGATGCTGAAGTGATTGCACGTTATCAAGGTGGAGATAATGCAGGACACACTATCGTTATCGACGGTAAAAAATTCAAATTGCATTTGATTCCATCAGGTATTTTCTTCCCAGAGAAAATCTCAGTTATCGGAAATGGTGTAGTTGTTAATCCAAAATCATTGGTAACTGAATTGAAATACTTGCATGATGAGGGAATTACGACAGATAGCCTTCGTATTTCTGATCGTGCACACGTTATTTTGCCATATCACATTAAACTTGATCGTTTGCAAGAGTCTTCTAAGGGTGATAATAAAATTGGGACAACAAATAAAGGAATCGGACCTGCTTACATGGATAAAGCAGCACGTGTCGGTATCCGAATTGCTGACCTTTTGGACAAAGAAATCTTTGCAGAACGCTTGCGCGTGAATTTGGAAGAAAAAAATCGTCTCTTCGAAAAAATGTACGAATGCGAACCAATCAAATTTGAAGATATTTTCGAAGAATACTATGAATATGGTCAACAAATCAAAGATTACGTTACAGATACATCAGTTATCTTGAACGATGCTCTTGATGCTGGGAAACGTGTCCTTTTCGAAGGTGCACAAGGTGTCATGCTTGATATTGACCAAGGGACATACCCATTTGTAACATCATCTAACCCAGTCGCTGGTGGTGTAACAATCGGTTCTGGTGTTGGTCCAAGTAAAATCAACAAAGTTATCGGTGTATGTAAAGCCTACACAAGCCGTGTTGGTGACGGACCATTCCCAACTGAACTTTTAGACGAAGTTGGTGACCGCATCCGTGAAGTGGGTCACGAATATGGGACAACAACTGGACGTCCACGTCGTGTTGGTTGGTTTGACTCAGTTGTCATGCGTCATAGCCGCCGTGTATCTGGTATCACAAACTTGTCACTTAACTCAATTGACGTTCTTTCAGGTCTTGATACCGTCAAAATCTGTTTGGCATACGACCTTGACGGTGAACGCATTGACCATTACCCAGCAAGTCTTGAACAATTGAAACGTTGTAAACCAATCTATGAAGAATTACCAGGTTGGTCAGAAGACATCACAGGTTGCCGTAGCCTTGACGAGCTTCCAGAAAATGCTCGTAACTACGTTCGTCGTGTTGGTGAACTTGTTGGTGTTCGCATTTCAACATTCTCAGTTGGACCAGATCGCGATCAAACTAACATCCTTGAATCAGTTTGGGCAAATATTTAATTAAGTTGAAAAAATCTTTATAAGAGTAAACCCTGCCAGAAGCTTTCTGGCGGGGTTTTGTGCTAAAATGAAGGTAATAAATACCCTTGTTTTTTAAATGGCATTTGCTTGAGAAAGAGTTGTAAATAACGTGAAAATTTTCATAGAAATTTAACAAATGTCATGCTGAGATTACAATAGTCATTTTGTCTTAATTTGTTTTTGTTAACCTATTAATGTTGCCTGATTTAAAAAGGAGGAAAAATGTTTAAACGAATTTTATCAATTGCACTGGCTTATGTTGGTATTATTGTTGGTGCTGGACTTTCTTCGGGACAGGATTTGATGCAATATTTTGTCGGATTTGGTATCTGGGGAATGATTGGCGTTATTGTTTTAGGGATTTTGAATGCTATCTTTGGACGTATTATCGTGACATTAGGAAGTTACTATCGTTCGAATGACCACTCAGAGGTGCTTTTAAAGATTGCCCATCCTTTTACCAATCGTGTATTAGACATTGCTTTGATTATTTCTGGTTATGTCATTGGATTTGTCATAATTGCTGGAGCGGGTTCTAACCTTAATCAACAATTTGGATTGCCCACTTGATTAGGAGCTTTAATCTGTGTTCTCCTTGTGATTTTTGTAAGTTTCCTTGATTTTGAGAAAATTACTCAGATTATTGGGATTTTTACGCCGATTGTTATTATCATGGTATTGATCATTGCTGGTCATAGTCTGATTGGACATTCTTTTGACCTTGAACAGTTAAATACAGTAGCTAAGACTCTACCGACAAATATGCCAAATATTTGGGTGTCTGTTCTTAATTATTTCGCCATTTGTGTGATGACTGGGGTATCAATGGCTTTTGTCCTTGGTGGTTCAATTATTCGTATTGGCGTTGCTGAAAAAGGGGGAACACTTGGTGGTGCAATGGTCGGCCTGATTATTGCGATTACCTCACTTGTCTTGTTTGTCAATGTTGAAAAGATTGCTTCTGCAGATATTCCAATGTTAGTACTTGCCAATGAAATCCATCCTTGGTTTGCTTTTGCCTATTCCCTTGTCGTATTTGGACTTATTTTCAACACAGCCTTTAGTCTTTACTATGCTTTAGCAAAACGCTTTTCTGAAAATAAAGGTGAAAGTCAGTTTAAACGTGACATGATTATTTTTGTCGTGAGTGGTTATGCCTTGTCCTTCCTTGGTTTTAAACAACTGGTTTCTGTCATGTATCCAATCCTTGGTTACATTGGCTTGATTATGTTGGTTGTTTTGTTTCAAGCTTGGATTCGTGAAAAAGGTAATGTGCAGGACGAAAAACATCTTCGTCGCCGCATGATTTCCTTGATTTCTAAAAAATATGACGACGATAAGAAATTTACCAAGAAAGATAAAATAGAATATCAACAACTAGGTGAAGAATCTGTCGTTGAAACAAAAGAAATTAAAGAAGATATTCATGACCACGTTGAGCAAGTGTTCGACTCGGAAAATGATGATTAATCAAGAATAAGAAAGCTAGAAATATTATTTTTCTAGCTTTTTTAAATGACTGGGGTAATATTCATAAAAGTAGTTAAGAAAGTGCTAAAAATATGCTATACTGAAACTAAAAGATGAAAAGGAAGTAAGCAATGGCAAGGTTTGTGAGTAGTTTTTCGGGTGTTTTGATTATTCTTATCATGGTATTAGTCGGTTATGTACTAACCAAAAAAGGTTGGTTCGACGAAAAAGCGCCGAATCTCATTGCCAAGTTGGTAACACAAGTAGCATTACCATGCTATATGATTTCAACTATTGTCGGGCGTTTTACGGCAAAAGAGTTGCTTGAAATACTGCCACAATTGCGTTTTCCAGCGTTTTCAATAGTGATTTTATTAGCTATTGCTGTAGCGGTAGCTCATTTATTCTTGATTGATAAAAAGCATCAGGGCTTATTTGTTTCTATGTTTTTTAATTCTAATACGATTTTTGTGGGACTTCCCATCAATCAAGCGCTTTTTGGGGATAAAAGTATTCCTTATGTCTTGGTTTATTACATGTGTAACACGACATTTTTCTGGACTATTGGGACTTATTTGATTCAAAAAGATGGTCGCAAAGAAGTCACGCTTGATTTGCGAGGAACCTTGAAGAAAATCTTCTCACCACCACTTATGGGCTTCATCATTGGGGTGATTTTGGTTCTTTTAAATATCAAACTCCCAGCCTTCTTGCTGAGTGATTTCCAATATTTGGGCAATTTGACCATCCCTTTGTCGATGATTTTCATTGGGATTTCGGTGGCTAATGCAGGGCTGTCACGTTTGCGATTTACCAAAGATAATGTCTTGGTCTTAGTCGGGCGTTTCGTGATTGCTCCGCTTTTGATGTTAATCATTGTCAAACACACCCAAATGCCACAATTGATGAAAGAAGTCTTTATTATTCAATCAGCCATGCCAGTCATGACCAATGCACCTGTTGTGGCTAAACTTTACGGAGCAGATAGTGACTATGCAGCCATTATGGTAACCGAATCGACCATTTTGACCATGGTTGTCATTCCAATTCTAATGCTCTTATTGAATGTTTTATAAATATCATCTGCATTCCAAAAGTTAGACAGACCATCTAACGATTGGGATGCTTTTTTTAATACAAAAAGCCTAGCTGGAGTAGCTAGACTTTAAGGAGATTATGAAAAAGATACATTCATCTAAATTGGGAGTTCTAGATGAACGTCAAACTAGCAAAGCTAGCTGTGAAAGTTTTAGGAATGACTATAGTATAAGTGGGGTGGCTTAAAGTAAGCTTAAGGAGAAATTTTTTCTTCCTTTTGAAACATCTTTAAGAGCCAAATATAGGCTCAAGATGTGGTATAATAAAGCCATGGAAAACAAGAAGAAATTATTATTAATTGACGGGTCATCCGTTGCTTATCGTGCCTTTTTTGCACTTTACAATCAGATTGATCGCTTTAAAAACCGTGCTGGTCTGCACACCAATGCCATCTACGGTTTTCACCTCATGCTCAATCATTTATTAGAAAGAATTCAGCCAACGCACGTCTTGGTAGCTTTTGATGCGGGAAAAACGACTTTCCGTACAGAAATGTACAAGGACTACAAAGCTGGTCGTGCTAAAACACCAGATGAATTCCGTGAGCAATTGCCATACATCCGTGAAATGTTAACAGCGCTTGGTATCAAGTGGTATGAATTGGAAAACTATGAAGCTGATGACATCATCGGAACATTGGATAAATTGGCTGAAAATGAAGATGAATACGACGTAACCATTGTCAGTGGGGATAAAGACCTTATCCAATTGGCAGATAACAATACAACCGTTGAAATATCTAAAAAAGGGGTGGCTGAGTTTGAAGAATTCACCCCAGCTTACCTCATGGAAAAAATGGGCATTACGCCAAAACAATTCATCGACCTTAAAGCCCTTATGGGTGATAAATCCGATAATATCCCTGGTGTTACCAAAGTCGGTGAAAAAACAGGTCTAAAACTTCTCTTAGAATACGGAAGTCTTGAAGGTGTTTACGAAAACATCGACGGCATGAAGAAATCTAAGATGAAAGAAAACTTGATTAATGATAAAGAGCAAGCTTTCTTATCTAAGACCTTGGCGACAATTAACATCACAGCGCCGATTGCGATTGGCTTAGATGATATTAATTACAGCAGACCAGACTTAGAAAAACTTGTGCCATTTTATGATGAAATGGGCTTCAAACAGTTTAAAGACAATCTTGGTGCTACTAAGAAACAAGAAAAATTTGACGTTGCCTACACTGAAGTGGACAGCTTAAGCACTGATATGTTTACCGATGACCAATTTTTCTATTTTGAAATCTTAGGTGACAATTACCACGTTGAAAACATCATTGGTTTTGCTTGGGGAAATGACAAGGCAATCTATGCCTCAACAAACCTTGACCTTCTAAAAGACGATTTGTTTAAAGCAGCGCTAGCTAAACCAATCAAGACTTATGATTTCAAACGCAGCAAAGTGCTTCTCAGTCATTTAGGAATTGATTTGCCTGCGCCAGCTTTTGACAGCCGCTTAGCGAAATACCTCTTGTCAACCGTGGATGACAATGAATTATCAACGATTGCTCGTCTTTATACAGAGTATGTTCTTGATAGCGATGAAGCGGTTTATGGTAAAGGGGCTAAACGCGCGGTGCCAGATAAAGCAGTGCTTCTTAGCCACCTGGCTCGTAAGATTGTCGTTTTGAACCACTCTGAAAAAGCCATGCTAGACAAGTTGACAGAGCATCAACAAGCAAGCCTTCTTTTTGACATGGAACAACCTCTTGCAAACGTTCTTGCTAAGATGGAAATCGCTGGTATTTCGGTTAAGAAAGAAACACTGCAAGACATGGAAAAAGCTAACCAAGCTGTTATTGATGAGTTAACACAAGAAATCTATGATCTTGCTGGCATGGAATTTAACATTAATTCACCAAAACAATTGGGAGAATTACTTTTTGACAAGATGCAATTGCCAACAAGCTACACTAAGAAAACTAAGACAGGCTATTCAACAGCAGTAGATGTCTTGGAACGCTTGGCCCCAATCTCACCAATCGTGTCTAAGATTTTGGAATACCGTCAAATCGCTAAACTTCAATCAACTTACATTGTTGGTTTACAAGATTTTATCTTGAAAGATGGCAAAATTCATACGCGTTATTTGCAAGATTTGACACAAACAGGTCGCTTGTCTAGTGTTGACCCTAACTTGCAAAACATTCCAGTTCGTTTGGAACAAGGTCGCTTGATTCGTAAGGCTTTTGTCCCAGAGACAGCAGATGAAGTGCTTTTAAGTTCTGACTACTCACAAATTGAGTTGCGCGTGCTAGCTCATATTTCAAATGACGAACACTTGATTGCGGCTTTCCGTGAAGGAGCAGATATTCATACCTCAACAGCTATGCGCGTCTTTGGTATCGAAAAAGCTGAAGACGTCACACCAAATGACCGTCGAAATGCCAAAGCTGTTAACTTCGGTATTGTTTACGGTATTTCTGATTACGGTCTTGCTAACAACCTTGGTATCCCGCGTAAAGTGGCAAAACAATACATTGAGACTTACTTCGAACGCTACCCAGGTATTAAAGACTACATGGAGCGCGTGGTGCGTGATGCCAAAGATAAAGGCTATGTTGAAACGCTCTTCCACCGTCGTCGCGAATTGCCAGATATCAATGCTCGCAATTTCAACGTACGTCAATTTGCAGAGCGTACAGCCATCAACTCACCAATTCAAGGTAGCGCAGCTGATATTCTCAAAATTGCTATGATTAACCTTGATAAAGCTCTTGTTGATGGTAGGTTCAAGACCAAAATGCTTCTACAAGTGCACGATGAAATCATCCTTGAAGTGCCAAAAGACGAGCTAGAAGCTATTGAAAAATTAGTCAAAGAAACCATGGAATCAGCCATTGAACTTTCAGTCCCACTAGTAGCAGACGAAAGCGCAGGCCAAACATGGTACGAAGCAAAATAGAAACAATGAAAAGGAAGTGACTGATACAGTCATTTCCTTTTTGCTAGGCAGAAAATCAATGATTTGCTATACTTAAGAAAAAACCAATAAAAGGAGGCAGCTAAATGACATCATTTCAAAACCCTAGCCAAGATGTGATTGCATCTTATCTTAAAAATGCTAAAATCATTGCAGTTGTTGGCTTGTCTTATCGTGAAAATAGCCCAGCTTATGGCGTCTCAAAGATTATGCAGGAAGCAGGATACACCATTATTCCAGTCAATCCTCGCCTTGCTGGTCAAAAGGTTCTTGGTGAAACCGTCTATGCTTCGCTTCAAGATGTTCCTGCCCACATTGATATTGTCGATATCTTTAGACGCAGTGAATTTCTCCCTGAAGTTGCTAAAGATTTCATTGAAACGGATGCTGATGTCTTCTGGGCACAACTTGGACTCGAAAGCCAAGAAGCTGCAGATATTTTACAAGCTGCTGGACGTGATAAAATCGTCATGAACAAGTGTATTAAGATTGAATACCAAGGTTTGTAAAAGTTTTTTGAAAACAATAGTGAAAATGAGGAGATTCTTTCAAAATGAATTTTCTCATTTTTTATTGGCTAAAAATGCTAGATTAGTAGCCTTTTTGAGAAAAATAGTTAACTTTTACTATGAAAACTTGAAATAGTCAGATTTTTATAATAAAATGAATGAGCATGTCAGGATGGCTGACAGATAAACTATGTTATAATGACCTTAATAAATAGAACAGGAGAGCTATAATGGATATTCATACCCATCACCGTCCTTTGGATGCCTATGAAAATGTCATTGAGCATCTCAAGAGAAAGCACATTCGTATCACGGAGACTCGTAAAGCCATTATCGCTTATATCATAAATAGCTATGAGCACCCAAGTGCTGAGAAGATTTATAAAGACCTTTTGCCAGAACATCCCAATATGAGTTTGGCGACGGTTTACAATAACATGAAAGTCTTGGTTAAAGAAGGTTTTGTTGCTGAATTAAAAGTGACTAACGACCTAACAACCTACTATGACTTCATGGGTCACCAGCACATTAACATCGTTTGTAAATATTGTGGCGATATTGCAGACTTTATGGATGTTGATGCTATCGATATTGGAAAAGAAGCTTATGAACAAACTGGCTACATGATTACTAAGGTTCAATTGACAGCCTACGGTATTTGTCCAAAATGCCAAGAAAAGCTCAAAGCAGCCGGCGAACCTTTCATGGCTTACCGAGAAGATAATAAATAAAGAGTTTGGGAAAATTTCCAGGCTCTCTTTTTAATCATAAAAAATCCCCAGTATTACTGGAGATTTTTTGCTTGTTAATGATTTATTATTCTGCTTTATCTAGCAAATCTTCATAGAAGAAAAGTGTAGCAGTTGTAGTGTATGGAAGTGTATAGAAATAAAGCAAGCCAAATGTTAGGCCAGTCAAGATATACCAACCGATGAAGCTAAATTGTAAGCAGAAGTAGCGCCATTTGTTGCCATTCATCAATTCTTTACTCTTAGAGATAACGCTGTTTGGACCATCATAGGTACCATCAGCGACAGCATCGTAAAGAACAAATGTAGTCATGGCATATGAGTATTGTTTGATGATTGAAAGAATAAAACCAGCAATCATAAGAACAAAGCCAAGTAAAGCAACAAAGAGTCCGACATTACTGTCTTTGCTTGAAGCGGCTGTAGCTCCTGCGACAAGAAGAATCATACCTACAAATGCAAGCAATGACCATAAGAAAATGTAGAACCATTTTACAATAGCGGTAATGACGTATTTACCGAATAGTTCATTGGAGAAGACACGCATATTGTCGCCTACTTCAACATGGTCGGATTTATGACGCATGACATCAAGAACAGCGTAACTTGCTGATGCAAGGAACAATGCTAACAAGATGCTGATGATTCCTGGAACGGATTCAGTAATGCTAAATTCAGTACCATTGTAAGTATAAGTTTCCTTGTAACTGATTGAGACAGCAAGGATAGCTAAAATAATAGGAACGATAAACAATTGATACTTGCCAGAGAGAGTTTTCAAAAATTCCCTAGCTTTGCGACGAGTTTCTGAAGCTTTCATAATATGGACCTCCTTAAAAAGTTTCCTAAAATGTAATTACTTCCACGCTTTCATTATAGCACATTGTATTAGAGAAGTCACACGAAAAGAGGTAAACATGACAAAAAAGGTGATTTCTGGTAAAATCGTAAAGGTTGCGCTTTTTAAGCAATATATTGTAAGAATCTAGGAAGCTTTTCCGAGGTTTTCTCAGTCTGATTATTTCTAATCATGAGACTATTAAAAATGCCCACAACTGTTTTTTGTGGTAGCTAGGAGAAAAAAGATGACAGATTATCCGATTAAATATCGTTTAATTAAGAAAGAAAAACACACTGGAGCTCGTTTGGGTGAAATTATCACACCACACGGGACTTTCCCAACACCAATGTTCATGCCTGTTGGTACACAAGCAACAGTTAAAACACAATCACCAGAAGAACTCAAAGAAATGGGTTCAGGAATTATTCTATCAAACACTTATCACCTATGGTTGCGTCCAGGTGATGAGCTAATCGCTCGTGCTGGTGGTCTTCACAAATTCATGAATTGGGACCAAGCTATTTTAACAGATAGTGGTGGTTTCCAAGTGTATTCATTAGCTGAGACACGTAATATTACCGAAGAAGGTGTTACCTTTAAAAACCACCTCAATGGTCAAAAAATGTTCTTATCACCAGAAAAAGCTATCTCAATCCAAAATAACTTGGGTTCAGATATCATGATGAGTTTTGATGAATGCCCTCAATTCTACCAACCGTATGATTACGTTAAAAAATCAATCGAACGTACAAGTCGTTGGGCTGAGCGTGGCTTGAAAGCTCACCGTCGTCCGCACGACCAAGGACTTTTTGGTATCGTTCAAGGAGCTGGTTTCAAAGACCTTCGTCGTCAATCAGCTAATGATTTGGTAAGTATGGATTTCCCAGGTTACTCAATCGGTGGACTTGCTGTTGGTGAATCACACAAAGAAATGAATGCTGTGCTTGATTTCACAGTGCCAATGTTGCCAGAAAGTAAACCACGTTACCTTATGGGGGTTGGTGCACCAGATAGCTTGATTGATGGTGTTATTCATGGTGTCGACATGTTTGACTGCGTACTTCCAACACGTATCGCTCGTAATGGAACATGTATGACAAGTGAAGGACGTTTAGTGGTTAAAAATGCAGCTTATGCCGAAGACTTTACACCACTTGATCATGATTGTGATTGCTACACATGTCGCAACTATACACGTGCATATATTCGTCATCTTCTTAAAGCCGATGAAACTTTTGGACTTCGCTTAACAAGTTACCATAACCTCTACTTCCTTGTAAACTTGATGAAAAAAGTTCGTCAAGCAATCATGGATGATAATCTTTTGGAATTCCGTGAAGATTTCTTTGAACGTTATGGCTACAATAAGAGTGACCGTAATTTCTAATATATTATAAAGCTTGAAACGATTGTTTCAGGCTTTTTTTACTTGAACCTCAAGAAGTGTTAACCTATATACAAAAAGTAGTTGACTAAAATAAAATGAAGTAGTAAACTTTGTTAAAAGGTTGGTGATTATGGTGATTTATGGAGTTGATCTTGATAGTGAGGGAAGATGTCGACACTATCATACAGCATGTGATGTTGTTGCTTTGAAATGTAGCAAGTGTCAGGAATATTTTGCTTGTTATTAGTGTCATGATCAGTTGCGAAATCATCCTTTTAAGCCTGTTTCGGTAGATGATGATGCACCAGTGCTTTACGGCAGTTGTCGTCATACGTTAACTTTTACGGAGTATAAAAAGGGATTTTGTCCTTATTGTCACCATGCCTTTAATCCAAAGTGTCAGTTACATGAGACTATTTATTTTTCAAAGGAGTAGGTTATGAAAAACGTCAGGGATTTACTTTACATTGCTATGATGGCAACTATTTTGGTTATTTTAGGATTCATTCCAGCCATTCCACTGGGATTTATTCCTGTTCCAATTGTTTTGCAGAATTTGGGAGTCATGTTAGCTGGTGTTTTATTAGGCTGGAAGAAGGGAAGTTTATCAATTCTCTTATTTTACTTATTAGGGATGTTTTTGTCAGCTTTTTCTGGGAGTACATTTTTTGCGGTTTTAGCTGGTCCGACGGCTGGTTATGTGGTGGCTTGGTTTTTTGTACCAATGCTAGTCAGTTTGATTTTGAAAGCTTTTAAAACGTCATCGTTTATTGGAAATGTGATCGCGATTTTAGTAGGCGGAGTTTTGTTTGTTGATTTGTTAGGGGCCATTTATTTGTCAGTTTATATGCACATGCCTTTGATGACCTCATTATTATCAAATCTTGCTTTTATTCCTGGGGATACTATCAAAGCAATTCTTGCCAGTCTTATCGCTTATAAATACAAAGAACAATTGGCTCTCGCGTAAAAGGACATATTTTTTGTTATAATATGGGTAAAGTAAACAAAGAAGGAGCCTATTATGAAACTCACAACACTTGGTTGCTGGGGAGCTTACCCATATAAAGACGGCGGCACGACCTCTTATCTCGTTACGAGTGAGGACGGTTTTCAATTGCTTATGGATTGCGGAAGCCGTGCTGTCACAGAATTAGAAAAAGAAATCAGCCCACTTGACTTGGATGCGGTGATTATTTCACATTATCATCCTGACCATGTTGCTGATTTAGGCGTGCTACGCCATTATTTCCAACTATATCCCAAACATCTCTGGAAGCCTAAAATTTTGCCAATCTACGGACACACCGAAGATGAGCAAGAATTTGCTAAACTGACTTTAGACGGCGTTTCTCAAGGGAAAGCCTATGATGTCAACGGTGTTGAGAAGATTGGTCCATTCGACATTACCTTTATCAAAACCGTTCACCCTGTTCCTTGCTATGCTTTTCGTATTGTCGAACGTGCAACAGGGCAAACGCTTGTTTTCACTGGTGATACAGGCTATTTTGAAGGTTTGGATAAATTTGCTGCAGGCGCTGACCTCTTTTTGGCAGATGTTTACCTTTATGCGGGAAATGAAAATCATCCAGCGCATTTAACAACCAAAGAAGCAGGGCAAATTGCCAAGGCTGCAGGTGTGACATCCCTTGTCTTGACGCATACGCCACCAGTTCCACCACAAGGCATTGATGCCGAAAATCACCTTCAAGTGCTTAAAAAAGAAGCAGAAAATTATGCTGACTGTGTTCCTGTTGATTTGGCTGAGCCACACAAATCATGGCAACTTGGTGAGCTATAATGGCTGAATTTACACAAGAAGAAAAGGAATATTTCATGCGAGAAGCGCTCAAGGAAGCGCAAAAGTCGCTAGCAAAAGAGGAAATCCCAATTGGCTGTGTTATCGTGAAAAACGGTGACATCATTGGACGTGGACACAATGCGCGTGAAGAACGTCAGAAAGCCATTTTGCATGCTGAAATCATGGCGATTGATGATGCCAATGAAAACGAAGGTAGTTGGCGTTTACTAGATAGCACCCTATTTGTGACCATTGAACCTTGCGTGATGTGTAGCGGAGCTATTGGGCTTGCCCGCATTCCGCAAGTGATTTATGGGGCTGCCAATCAAAAATTTGGCGGTGCAGGCAGTCTTTATGATATTCTGACGGACGTTCGTCTCAATCATCGAGTGGAAGTGGAGACTGGGATTTTAGAGACTGAATGTGCAGCTATCATGCAAGATTTTTTCCGTAAAAACCGTGAAAAGAAAAAAGCAGCCAAGCAAGCTGCCAAAGAACAGTCTTAGTTTGCATAATCTAGAAATTATGATATAATATTTCTCGGAGCAACATCTGCGCGTGAAGTGGGTCAGGGGAGGAATCCAGCAGCCCTAAGCGATTGTAGGTGTGTGCTCTTTTTTTATATAAAACTAACCCCTTTGAAATCAATCGTTTCAGAGGATTATTTTTTTATTTGAGAGACTAAAGGGGCGAAATAGGGGCAGGAATTAAAATATTTTAATCGTGTTTAATCGTTTAGATAAATCAAGTGTCATCTGTGTTGTGACGTGGCTATAACTGTAAAAATCTGTGAAATTTTCATCACAAAATGGTTGTTTCATGAAAGTTTTCAGTAACTTGGTAAACGCTTTATTTAAATGAGATAATTTAGTAAAAATCATTGAAAAATCATGCATAAAAGAGTAATATAAAAGAGAAATTTAATTTTTTGAGGAGTATTGTAATGACACATATTAAATTTGATTATTCAAAACTTTTGGGTCAATTCGTCGAACAAGAAGAAATCGACTTCATGCAAACACAAGTCAACGTTGCTGACGAATACTTGCGCAAAGGTACAGGTCCAGGTTCTGACTTCCTTGGTTGGTTAGACCTTCCTGAAAACTATGACAAAGAAGAATTTGCGCGTATCCAAAAAGCTGCTGCTAAAATCCAATCAGACAGCGAAGTTCTTGTTGTTATCGGTATCGGTGGTTCTTACCTTGGAGCTCGTGCGGCTATCGACTTCTTGAGCAACCACTTCTATAACCTTCAAGCATCTGCAGACCGTAAAGGTCCACAAATCCTTTACGCTGGTAACTCAATTTCTTCAACTTACCTTGCAGACCTTGTTGAATACGTTAAAGATAAAGATTTCTCAGTAAACGTTATCTCTAAATCTGGTACAACAACTGAACCAGCTATCGCTTTCCGTGTTTTCAAAGAACTTTTGATTGAAAAATACGGTCAAGAAGAAGCTAACAAACGTATCTACGCTACAACTGATAAAGCTAAAGGCGCTGTTAAAGTTGAAGCTGTTGCTAACGATTGGGAAACATTTGTTGTTCCAGATAACATTGGTGGACGTTTCTCAGTATTGACTGCTGTAGGTCTTCTTCCAATCGCTGCTGCTGGTATCGATATCGAAGCTCTTATGAACGGTGCTAACGCTGCTCGTAAAGAATTGACTTCTGCTGAAATCTCAGAAAACATCGCTTACCAATACGCTGCAGTTCGTAACGTACTTTACCGTAAAGGTTACATCACTGAAATCTTGGCTAACTACGAACCATCACTTCAATACTTTGGTGAATGGTGGAAACAATTAGCTGGTGAATCAGAAGGTAAACACCAAAAAGGTATCTACCCAACATCTGCTAACTTCTCAACTGACCTTCACTCACTTGGTCAATTTATCCAAGAAGGTTACCGTAACATCTTTGAAACAGTGGTTCGTGTTGATAAACCACGTAAAAACGTTGTTATCCCTGAATTGTCAGAAGATCTTGACGGTCTTGGATACCTTCAAGGTAAAGACGTTGACTTTGTAAACAAAAAAGCAACTGATGGTGTACTTCTTGCTCACACAGACGGTGGCGTACCTAACATGTTCTTGACACTTCCTCAACAAGATGAATTCACTCTTGGTTACACAATCTACTTCTTCGAATTGGCTATCGGTCTTTCAGGTTACCTTAACGCTGTTAACCCATTCAACCAACCAGGTGTAGAAGCATATAAGAAAAACATGTTTGCTCTTCTTGGTAAACCAGGATTTGAAGACTTGTCAGCTGAGTTGAACGCACGTCTTTAATTCATCAATACACAGATAAAAAAGCTTCCGTAAGGGAGCTTTTTTTGCGTGAAAAAATCCTTAAAATTTCCTTAAAAAATTCTATGAAACCGATTGACAAAATCATATATATATATATATAATGGTTGTAGAAAATTTTAAGGAAAATGGAGATACGAAAATGGCTAAAAAAATCAAAGCCGAAGACGGAAAAGTTTATGTTGAAAAGAAACCATTTTACAAACGTGTATGGTTTATCGTGCTGGCAGTAATTGTTGTTATCGGAGTGTTTGCTAGTATGGGTGGTAGCGATGATTCGAAAGAGGCAACTTCGAAATCAACGACCACAAGTAAAGCTACTACGACGAATTCATCAAGTAAAGCAAGTTCGGAAGAAACAGTATATTCTGTGGGACAAACTTTTACAGTTGGGGATGTAGAATACACTGTTAATTCAGTTTCAACTACACAAACTGTGGGAGATGAATTCCTTAATGAAACAGCTCAGGGAATCTATTTATTACTTAATGTGACAATTAAGAATAATGGAGATGATGCTCTATCAGTATCAAATGATTATTTCACGTTGTATAAAGGAAAAACAAAATATACATCAGATTCAACAGCTAGTTTGTATGCTAGTGACAATTCAGGATTTTTCTTAGAAGAAGTGAACCCAGGGAATGCTTTAACAAGTAACGTTGCATTTGATATTCCTCAAGATGTTGTTTCAGACCCAGCTCTGCAGTTGCAAGTTCAAACAGGGTTCTGGGGAACACAAACTGCAATGGTAAACATCAATTAATGATAAGTTTAGAACTCAGTAATTTTGCTGAGTTCTTTTTGTTATCAGAAAACCACTAGCTGTGCTAGTGGTTCAGTGTAGCTTTCAGCGTGGTATAAAAAAATCCTCCTAAAATGATATATTAGAAAAGGTTTCCCGACCACAAACTAATATACATAAGGAGGACACCTGATGAATCAGGATAATAATAGTTTAGCACATACCACATGGAATTGTAAGTATCATATTGTTTTCGCCCCAAAATATCGTTGACAAATTGTATACGGAAAATACAAGGCAAGTATCGGTCAGATCATACGTCAATTATATGACCGCAAAGGAGTAGAGATTCATGAAGCCGAAGCGTGTAAAGATCATATTCATATGTTAGTGAGTATCCCGCCCAAACTGAGCGTTTCAGCCTTTATGGGGTATTTAAAAGGAAAAAGCAGTTTAATGATTTTTGATAGACATGCCAATCTGAAATATAGGTATGCCAATAGAAAATTTTGGTGTCGAGGTTATTATGTGGATACCGTAGGTCGCAATCAGAAGAAAATAGAAAACTATATTCGTCAACAATTACAAGAAGACGTCGTAGCAGATCAGCTAAGTTTATTTGAACTGTACGATCCCTTTACAGGAGAAAAAAATCTGAAGAAATAGAAGATAATCATCCGCTAGTCGGATTAGTGAGTAAAAGTGGTGCAAAAGGGAAACCATTCAGTAAGCCTTTAGGCTTTGGCCGGTAAGAGAGGCTTTCATCGGAAGAGCAAACCACCCGTTTTCACGGGTGGTTTTGATTCGAGTGATTTTTTATTTGAATTTCTTTCCAAATTTTCTGAATATTTGTTATAATAGTAAATTATATAATAAAATTTGAATTAGAAGGATTTGAGTGTTTAGCAAGGGGAGTTTTGAATAACTGTATCTGAGCTAAAAGGGAAAAATGGTTAGTAGTAGATGTTCTGATTTACTTTTCTCGATTGAAAGGCTCTGTGAGCCGCTTCAACGCTCTGGGTATCTTAAATATGACTGCACAAAAAATGACTGCTCAAGAAATTATCGCATTTATCGGAAATGCGGAGAAAAAAACAAATGTTAAAGTGACATTTGAAGGTGAATTAGCAGCAGCTGTTCCAGAAAGTGTCATTAAGCTTGGTAATGTGCTTTTTGGTGATTGGAAAGACATTGAGCCACTTTTGGTAAACTTGACTGAAAATAAAGATTATGTTGTTGAACAAGATGGTCGTAACTCAGCTGTGCCATTGCTTGATAAACGCCATATTAATGCTCGTATCGAACCAGGGGCTATCATTCGTGACCAAGTGACAATCGAAGACAATGCGGTTGTTATGATGGGAGCTGTGATTAATATCGGTGCTGAAATCGGTGCAGGAACAATGATTGACATGGGTGCTGTTCTTGGTGGTCGTGCCATTGTTGGTAAAAATAGCCATATCGGTGCAGGTGCCGTTCTTGCAGGTGTAATTGAACCAGCTTCAGCTGACCCAGTTCGTATCGGAGACAACGTTCTTGTCGGTGCTAATGCGGTCGTTATCGAAGGGGTTCAAGTCGGTAATGGTTCTGTTGTTGCTGCGGGAGCTATTGTTACCAAAGATGTCCCTGAAAATGTTGTTGTAGCAGGTGTTCCAGCGCGTGTCATTAAAGAAATTGATGCCAAAACACAACAAAAAACAGCACTCGAAGACGCTTTGCGTAATTTGTCATAAAGGAAGTAAAGGCTTGAGAACTTCTCTCAAGCTTTTAAAAAATAAAGGAAAAAATATGACTTTAGATTTAGTTAATATCCGCCGTGATTTGCACCAGATTCCTGAAATTGGTTTGGAAGAATTTAAAACACAAGCTTATCTTTTGGAGCGTATTGCAGAAATTACGGCTGGAAAAGGTTTTGTAGAGCAGCGTACTTGGCGAACTGGGATTCTTGTCTTTTTAAATGGCTCAGCTCCTGAAAAGACGATTGGTTGGCGAACAGATATTGATGCTTTGCCTATTGTAGAAGAAACTGGGTTGGCGTTTGCTAGCCAGCATGAGGGGCGTATGCATGCTTGCGGGCATGACATGCACATGACTGTTGCGCTTGGTTTACTTAATGAATTGGTGCAAGTACAGCCTAAAAATAATTTACTCTTTCTTTTCCAACCAGCAGAGGAAAATGAAGCAGGCGGCATGCTCATGTATCAGGACAATGCCTTTGGGGATTGGAAGCCAGATGAATTTTATGGTTTGCATGTGCGACCTGATTTCAAGGTTGGGACTATCGCGACAAATACCTCAACTCTATTTGCGGGGACTTGTGAGGTCTTAATCACTTTTAAAGGAAAAGGTGGTCACGCTGCTTTTCCACATGAAGCTAACGATGCCTTGGTTGCGGCGTCCTATTTTGTCACTCAGGTGCAGACAATCGTCAGTCGAAATGTAGACCCGATTCAAGGCGGTGTCGTCACATTTGGTTCTTTCCACTCGGGGACAACTAATAATGTCATTGCCGAAACAGCGCAGCTGCATGGAACCATTCGTACCTTGACACAAGACATGAGCCTTTTAATTCAAAAGCGTGTGACTGAGATTGCAAAAGGGGTGGCAGCAAGCTTTGGAATGGAAGTAGAGGTTAATTTGAAACAAGGTGGTTATCTCCCTGTGGAAAATAATCCCGAATTGGCGCGTGAGGCCATGGACTTCTTCAGAAATCGCGAAGCTGTTCATCTGATTGACTGCTTGCCAGCTATGACTGGAGAAGATTTTGGCTATTTGTTAAATAAAATTCCAGGGGTGATGTTCTGGTTGGGTGTTGAAACACCGTACGCTCTTCATCATCCTAAGATGAGTCCAAATGAAGCAGTTCTTTCATTTGCGGTTAGTGAAATATCAGCTTTCTTAAAAGAAAAAGCAAGTCATTAAATCTAAAATAAGCTAGCAAGTTTTTGGTCTTGCTACTTTTTTTGTATTTGAAAAATAAAAAAAGCCGCTATTGGGAGCTAGCGGCTTAAAAAGGGATGGACATGATTTTTCAATCATGTCCAGGAGATTTATGAAAAGGGAATAACTCCAAAAGAGCCAATTCCCAGCGGTTTGGGAGAACCGCTATTTAGGATAAATGTAGTATATCGGAGAAGCCTTAAAGAAACCTTAAAGTAAATTTTAAGGTTTTTGCTGAGTAAAATCTCGGTTTTGTGTTATCATAAAAGCATGGAAAAAGTAGCCTTACGAAAGAGTATCATTGCTCATTTAAAACATCAAGATAGAAAAGAAAAAGCCTTGAAAGATATGGCTTTATTAGATGATTTGCTAGCCTCTTCTGCATATCAAAAAGCGAATACTATTGCCACTTATTTAGCTTTTGATTTTGAGTACAATACCGAATTGTTGATTAAACAAGCTCAAAAAGATGGCAAAACCATTTTAGTTCCAAAGACTTACCCACACGGCAAAATGATTTTTTGTCTCTATGATGTGGATAACTTGGTGAAAACTTCATTTGGCTTGTGGGAACCTGCTTGTGACAAAGCTGTGGATAAGTCAGAAATCGATTTGATTCATGTGCCAGGCGTTGGTTTTAACCAAGATGGTTTTCGAATTGGATATGGAGCTGGCTATTATGACAGGTATTTAGTGGATTATAAAGGCAAAACAATCAGTACGATTTATGAGTGTCAGAAAGTAGAGTTTCAGCCAGACAGTCATGATGTCGCTGTTATGGAGGTGTTTAGTCGATGAAAAACGTTATTAAAGAAAGTCCAGTGACGATTTTTTTGCTGGCTCTAACGACTTTGGTTTTTATAGCCATGCAGGTAATTTATTTTGGAAATGCCACATCCAACCAAGCCATTTTTAATACTGGTGGGATGTTCGGTGCCTACGTACGTTTATTTCCAAGTCAATTGTGGCGCTTAGTGACACCGATATTTGTCCACATCGGTGGGGAGCATTTCTTTTTCAATGCTTTAACGCTATATTTTGTTGGTCAAATAGCAGAGCAAATTTGGGGCCATCACAAGTTTTTAGCATTGTATGTTCTATCAGGAATTGTTGGGAATATCTTTACGCTTTTCTTTACGCCAAACGTGATTGCTGCGGGAGCTTCAACGTCGCTTTTTGGCGTTTTTGCAGCGATTATGGTTGCTGGGTATTTTGGAAGAAATCCTTATTTAAAAGAACTTGGTAGAAATTATCAAGCTTTGATTATTGTGAATTTGATTTTCAACTTATTTACTCCAAGTATTGGGATTGCTGGTCATATTGGTGGTCTTGTCGGGGGTGTCTTATGTGCCATCTTTTTACCAACGCTTGTGGAGAAAGGTATGTTTAAACCATGGCAACGTTGGTTGGCGGCAGCGGCTTACGTTGGCTTAAGTCTTTTCTTGATTGTCTTGGCTTTACATTAAAGTTATAATAAAAAGTTCCTCTAGACAAAGTCTAGAGGAACTTTTTTATGTTATAGCATATTATTTAGATTCTTTTTTAGTTGATTCAGCTTCCAATTTTTTACCCAAATCGATAAGATATTGTTTCATGTTATCTTTGATTTGTGGGTGTTGAAGCGCATAGTCAATAGAAGTTTTCATGAAGCCGAATTTATCACCGACATCATAGCGATCACCGTTAAATTGACGTGCAAAAACACGTTGTGTTTTGTTCAAAGTGTCGATAGCATCTGTCAATTGGATTTCATTACCAGCTCCAGGTTTTTGTGTTTCAAGAATATTGAAGATTTCTGGAGTAAGAAGATAGCGACCGATGATAGCAAGATCACTAGGTGCATCTTCAGGTGCTGGTTTTTCAACAAATGTTTCAACACTGTAAAGACCGTCTTTTCCTTCGCCTTGAGGTGCGATAACGCCGTAAGATGAAACTTCTTCGTGTGGCACAGGCATAACAGCAATTGTTGATGCATGTGTGTTTTCGTAGTCGTTAATCAATTGTTTTGTAAGTGGTACAGCTTTATCGTTGTTGATATCCATAAGGTCATCACCCAGCATAACGACGAATGGTTCGTTGCCTACAAAAGCTTTAGCTTGAAGGACAGCATCACCAAGTCCACGAGGGTGACTTTGACGGATGAAGTGAAGATTAATGGCTGTAGTGTCATTAACGAGTTTAAGAAGATCAGTTTTCCCTTTGTGTTCCAAATTGTATTCTAATTCGAAGTTTGAGTCAAAGTGGTCTTCGATAGAACGTTTTGATTTACCAGTAACAACCAAGATATCTTCAATACCTGATTTTAAGGCTTCTTCGACGATAAATTGGATGGTTGGTTTATCAACAATTGGAAGCATCTCTTTAGCGAGTGCTTTTGTAGCTGGCAAAAAACGAGTTCCAAGACCAGCTGCGGGAATAACGGCTTTTCTAACTTTTCTCATATTCATACGAGAACTCCTTTTCATAAATAAACTATGCTGAATTAAATTATACTATAGTTCTAATTTTAGTGCCATTCGTTTTCTGAACGGAAGTCATTTGACATCATGCCAAGAATGCTATCACGAACATCAGCACCTTCGTAGATGACTTTGTAGATAGCAGTTGTGATTGGCATGTAGACATCCAATTCTTTAGCTAACTCATAGGCAACTTTAGTTGTTGAAATCCCTTCGATAACCATTCCCATATTTTTCTCGATGTCTTCGAGTTTTTCACCGCGCCCAAGAGCATCACCAGCTCGCCAGTTACGAGAGTGAACAGATGTTCCTGTTACGATAAGGTCACCAACACCAGAAAGACCACTGTAAGTAAGTGGGTTAGCTCCCAATTTAACCCCGAGACGTGTGATTTCAGCAAGTCCACGTGTGATAACGGCTGCTTTAGCATTGTCACCGAAACCAAGACCGTGAAGTGCACCGGCACCAACAGCTATGATGTTTTTAAGTGCACCAGCTGTTTCCACACCAATAACATCAGTATTAGTGTAAAGGCGGAAGTAATTGTTGCTAAAGAGTTTTTGAACGTATTTAGCAGCTTCGTGATCTTTAGAAGCGGCAGTGATCAAGGTAATGTCTCGAACAATTGTTTCTTCAGCATGGCTTGGTCCAGAGACAACGACGATTTCAGAGCGCAATTCGGCAGGAATTTCTTCCTCAAGAATTGTTGAAAGACGTTCGTGTGTTCCAGGTTCAAGACCTTTAGAAGCGTGCATGATAACAGCTTTGTGATCAAGTGTTTCAGCGACTTGTTTTGCAACTAAACGTGTTACTTTTGTTGGGACAACAAATAAGATAGCATCAACGTCTGTAAGTGCTTCTTTCAAGTCAAGTGTCGCTTTGATATCTTCAGAGATTGTGATGTCTTTGAAGTAGCGAGTGTTAGTATGTTTCGTATTTAATTCTTCGATTTGTTCTGGGATATTTCCCCATAGACAAACTTCATGTCCATTGTCGTTTAATACTTGTGCAAGAGCGGTTCCCCAAGAACCAGGCCCTAAGACAGCAACTTTTTGTCTTGTCATTTTTACTCCTCTCTTAAACGAGCAAGATTACAATCTCCATTATATCATAAGACGGCTATGTTTGTCTTTGTTTATAAAAAACAGGTGATAATTGTCATTTTTTTGCTCTATTTTAATTAGAAATCTTTGTCATTTTTTTGAAAAATAACTTATGGTATAATGGGGTGACCTCATCAGTACTGGAAAGGAAGACTATTTTTGTGATTGATTTAGAAGAGATTTTATCACGAATGAATCCCAATCAAAAAATCAACTATGACCGTGTCATGCAACAAATGGCTAAACGTTGGGCGCAAGAAGAAGTAAGACCTAAAATTCTTGTTCACGTTTGCTGTGCGCCGTGTTCAACTTATACATTAGAATATTTGACGCAATACGCTGATGTGACGGTTTATTTTGCGAATTCTAATATTCATCCAAAGGATGAGTATCTTCGCCGTGCTTATGTGGTGCAAAAATTTATCTCAGAATTTAATGAAAAAGCAGGAAATAAGGTTGATTTCATCGAAGCACCTTATGACCCATCTGAATATTTTCAAAAGGTTCATGGCTTAGAAGACGAACCTGAAGGTGGCGAACGTTGTACGGCTTGTTTTGATTATCGCTTGGATAAAGCTGCTAAAATGGCAGTTGAGCTTGGATATGATTACTTTGCCAGTGCACTAACAATCAGTCCACACAAAAATTCTCAAGTCATCAACAGTGTTGGTATTGAAGTCCAAAAAGTTTATGCGACTAAATATTTGCCAAGTGATTTCAAGAAAAACAATGGCTACCGCCGTTCAGTTGAAATGTGTGAAGAATATGATATCTACCGTCAATGTTATTGTGGCTGTGTCTTTGCAGCAAAAATCCAAGGCGTTGATTTAAATCAAATCAAAAAAGAAGCTAAGGAATTCATGGTAGGAAAAGACGGCGAAAAAGAATTCCCACACATTCGATTTACATTTGAAGGAAAAGAAATTTAATACGAATAAGTAATTAAGGAGACAACATGAGTAAAATTAGAGGGTTTGAATTGGTTTCACAATTCACAGATGAAGCATTGCTACCAAAACGCGAAACAGCGCATGCGGCTGGTTATGATTTGAAAGCAGCGGAAACAACAGAAATCGCACCTGGGGAAATCAAATTGGTGCCAACTGGTGTCAAAGCTTACATGCAAGCTGGCGAAGTGCTTTATCTCTTTGACCGTTCATCAAATCCACGTAAAAAAGGTTTGGTTTTGATTAATTCAGTTGGTGTTATCGATGGTGACTACTATGGCAATCCAGCCAATGAAGGTCACATCTTTGCGCAAATGAAAAATATTACAGATGAAACAGTTGTGGTTGAAGCTGGCGAACGCATTGTCCAAGGTGTTTTCATGCCTTTCTTGGTTGCTGATGGTGACGAAGCAGCTGGTGTGCGTACTGGTGGCTTTGGGTCAACAGGAAAATAAGGTTTAGAGTAAAAATATAAGGGAGGTAATGAGCTATCGCTAAGAAGAAAACAACGTTTATTTGTCAGGAGTGTGGCTATCATTCTCCTAAGTATTTAGGGCGTTGCCCAAACTGTTCATCGTGGACATCATTTGTCGAAGAAGTTGAGGTGCAAGAGGTTAAAAATGCGCGTGTCAGCTTGACAGGTGAAAAGAGCAAACCAACTAAGTTAAAAGATGTGAGCTCGATTAACTACTCACGCACGAAGACATACATGGATGAATTTAACCGTGTGCTTGGTGGCGGTGTGGTGCCAGGCAGTTTGGTGCTTATCGGTGGTGACCCAGGTATCGGAAAATCAACCCTGCTTTTGCAAGTATCGATTCAGCTTGCTGACAAGGGAACGGTTCTTTACGTTTCTGGGGAAGAATCAGCAGAGCAGATTAAACTACGTAGTGAGCGTCTCGGCGACATTGATAATGAATTTTACCTTTATGCTGAGACAAATATGCAAGCCATTCGCACACAGATTGAGCAAATTCAGCCTGATTTCTTGATTATTGACTCGATTCAGACAATTATGAGCCCTGATATTTCTGGGGTTCAAGGGTCGGTATCACAAGTACGTGAAGTGACTGCAGAGTTGATGCAACTGGCTAAGACAAATAATATTGCAACCTTTATCGTTGGTCACGTGACTAAGGAAGGGCAGCTTGCAGGACCGCGCATGCTTGAGCATATGGTGGATACGGTGCTTTATTTTGAAGGGGAACGTCATCACACCTTCCGTATTTTACGTGCTGTGAAAAATCGTTTTGGTTCGACAAATGAAATTGGCATTTTTGAAATGCAATCTGGCGGGCTTGTCGAGGTGCTCAATCCAAGCCAAGTTTTCTTAGAAGAACGTTTGGACGGTGCAACTGGCTCAGCTATCGTGGTTACTATGGAAGGAAGTCGTCCGATTTTAGCGGAAGTCCAAGCTTTGGTAACACCAACGGTCTTTGGAAATGCCAAACGTACAACAACAGGTCTTGATTTCAACCGTGTTAGTTTGATTATGGCGGTGCTTGAAAAACGTTGTGGGCTTTTGTTGCAAAATCAAGATGCTTATCTCAAGTCAGCTGGTGGGGTGAAACTTGATGAACCAGCCATTGACTTAGCAGTTGCGGTAGCGATTGCGTCAAGCTATAAAGAAAAGCCAACAAATCCACAGGAAGCCTTCATCGGTGAAATTGGTTTGACAGGTGAAATTCGTCGTGTGACACGTATTGAGCAACGTATCAACGAAGCGGCAAAACTTGGTTTTACCAAAGTTTATGCTCCTAAAAACTCACTGTCAGGTATTGATATTCCAGACAATATTCAAGTCATTGGTGTGACAACTGTGGGCGAAGTCCTCAAAAAAGTTTTTGCGTAAAAAGTGGGAGAGTATTTCCGCTTTTTTTATTTCCTCATTTAAAGTCATTTTAGGCGACAAGAGGTATGAAAAATGATAATATAAAAAAAACTTTATTAGACAAGTAGTCAAGGAGGACTTTTAATGTCTTATTTTGAAAATTTTTTGAAAACTAACCAAGCTTATGCTGATTTACATGGTACAGAGCATTTGCCACAGAAGCCCAAAACGCATGTTGCTATTGTGACTTGTATGGATTCTCGTTTACATGTGGCACAGGCTTTGGGGTTAGCGCTTGGTGATGCTCATATTTTGCGAAATGCTGGCGGTCGTGTGACTGATGATATTATCCGTTCTTTGGTGATTTCTCAGCAACAATTGGGGACACGTGAAATTGTAGTTCTTCATCACACAGATTGTGGGGCACAAAGTTTTACAAATGAAGCTTTTGCAGCGCAGTTAGAGCGTGATTTGGGTGTGTCAGTTCATGGAAAAGATTTTCTGCCATTTTCTGATGTTGAAGAAAGTGTCCGTGAGGATGTTAGAAAGCTACGCGAGTCGCCGTTGATTCCTGATGATATTGTGATTTCTGGTGCTGTTTATGATGTGAATACTGGTCGCATCAGTGAAGTAACACTCTAGGTGTTTGATTTTGAAAAAGGATAGAAAATGAGATATATCAAATTTGGCGAGCGCCAAAAGGAAGTTTCAGAAGTTGTTTTGGGATTAATGCGCATTTCAGAAATGACGGTTGATCAAGTTGAAGACTTGATTGAGTCTGCTCTGGCGGTTGGAATTAATGCCTTTGATATTGCTGATTGTTATGGTCATGGAAAATGTGAACAGATTTTAGGAGAGGTGTTGAAACGTCGTCCTGACTTGCGTGAGAAGATGTGGATTCAATCAAAATGTGGTATCCGCATGGAAGAATTTACTTATTTTGATTTTTCAAAAGAGCATATTTTAGAAGCTGTGGATGGCATTTTAGAGCGTCTTAATGTTGATTACATTGATTCTTTGTTACTTCATCGTCCAGATGCGCTTATGGAGCCTGCAGAAATTGCGGAAGCTTTTGATTTGTTGAAGTCACAGGGAAAAGTTATCGATTTTGGTGTCTCAAATCAAAATCCGATGATGATGACATTGATTCAAAAAGATGTTAACCAACCTTTGGTGGCTAATCAATTGCAACTGAGTGCAGCCTTTACCCCTAGTTTTGACGCTGGTTTTCATGTCAATATGAAACAAGAGGCTGGGATTGTTCGCGACAGTAGTATTTTTGAATATTGTCGCTTGCATGATGTGGTGATTCAAGCTTGGTCAGTACTTCAGTTTGATTATTTTGGCGGTGTTTTCTTGGGTTCTGAGAAATACCCTGAGTTAAATCACGTTTTAAACCGTTTGGCTGAAAAATATCATGTCAGCCCGTCAGCGGTTGCTATTGCTTGGGTGTTGCGATATCCAGCAAAAATGCAAGCTGTGATTGGAACAACCAAAAAAGCTCGTGTTGCTGAAGCAGCTAAGGCGGCAGAAATCCAGTTAACGCGAAAAGAATGGTATGAAATCTACTTGGCTGCGGGCAATGATTTACCATAAAAATGCCTTTAGGGTTTTGAGTAAATTGGGAGAAGTTCATGCGAAAATTTGAAATCAGCCAAAAATTCTGGTCGCTAGCTGGCAAGTTTGACATCTTTGATGAGGATGGTCGTTTGGCTTATCAGGTTCAAGGTTCTTTTCTGAAACTATTTAAGGAATTTACGATTTTTGATGGACAAGGAAAGACTGTCAGTCATATTAAGCAGCAGTTTAGTTTTCCTTTCCAGAAATTTATGGTGACTTTTGCGGATGGTAAGGAAATCACGATTCAAAAACGTTTTTCACTGTTGAAAGCTAAGTATGATATTTCTGATTTTGGTTTAGAAGTAGCTGGGGATATTTGGAATATGACATTTAGCCTTCTTAACCAAGGACGTGAGGTGGCTAAGATTCATCAAGAATGGTTTAAATTTCCTTCAACTTATCGAGTGGAAATTGCTGATGATTCTTTGTCTGACCTTGTCATTTCTTTGGTTATTGCTATTGATTATATCAAGGAAAAAGAGTCAAGTGCAGCTAGTTCAGTATCAAGTTAAAGTTCAATTGTTCTAAATCTTGGATATAGTAAGGAATTCAGCTGATTTCAGCTGAATTTTTTGTTCCAATACTCAAGATTGTGCTATAATAGAAGCGATTGAAATTTTAACAGGAGACGAAAATGCCTAAGAAAATTCGCGTGCGTTATGCACCAAGTCCAACAGGACTTTTACACATCGGAAATGCGCGTACAGCGCTCTTTAATTATCTTTACGCTCGTCACCACGGTGGTGATTTTGTAATCCGTATTGAAGATACTGACCGTAAACGTCATGTCGAAGACGGTGAACGTTCACAATTGGAAAACCTTAAATGGTTGGGAATGGATTGGGACGAAAGCCCACAAACTCACGAAAAATATCGCCAATCAGAACGTTTGGACATCTACCAAAAATATATCGACCAATTGCTAGCTGAAGGTAAAGCTTATAAATCATACGTTACTGAAGAAGAGCTAGCTGCAGAACGTGAACGCCAAGAAGCTGCTGGTGAAACACCTCGTTACATCAACGAATTCCTTGGTATGTCTGAAGAAGAAAAAGCTGCTTATATCGCAGAACGTGAAGCAAAAGGAATCATCCCTACTGTACGTTTGGCCGTTAACGAATCAGGTATCTACAAATGGCATGATATCGTTAAAGGCGACATCGAATTTGAAGGTGGAAACGTCGGTGGTGACTGGGTTATCCAGAAAAAAGATGGTTACCCAACATACAACTTTGCCGTTGTTATCGATGACCACTTGATGGAAATCTCTCACGTTATCCGTGGAGATGACCACATCGCAAACACACCAAAACAATTGATGGTTTACGAAGCACTTGGTTGGGAAGCACCAGAATTCGGTCACATGACATTGATTATCAACTCTGAAACTGGTAAAAAATTGTCAAAACGTGACACTAACACACTTCAATTCATCGAAGACTACCGTAAAAAAGGTTACATGCCAGAAGCAGTATTCAACTTTATCGCTCTTCTTGGTTGGAACCCTGGTGGTGAAGATGAAATCTTCTCACGTGAAGAATTGATCAAACTCTTTGATGAACACCGTTTGAGTAAATCTCCAGCTGCATTTGACCAAAAGAAAATGGACTGGATGAGCAACGAATACATCAAGAATGCAGATTTCGATACAGTCTTTGCAATGGCTAAACCATTCTTGGAAGAAGCTGGTCGTTTGACTGACAAAGCTGAAAAATTGGTTGAACTTTACAAACCACAAATGAAATCTGTTGATGAAATCATTCCATTGACTGATTTGTTCTTTGAAGATTTCCCAGAATTGACAGATGCTGAAAAAGAATTCATGGCTGGTGAAACAGTTCCAACAGTTCTTGAAGCCTTCAAAGCAAAACTCGAAGCTATGAGTGACGAAGATTTCACATCAGAAAACATCTTCCCACAAATCAAAGCTGTTCAAAAAGAAACTGGTATCAAAGGTAAAAACCTCTTCATGCCAATTCGTATCGCCGTTTCAGGTGAAATGCACGGTCCAGAACTTCCAGATACTATCTATCTTCTTGGTCGTGAAAAATCAATTGAACACATTGAAAATATGCTTAAAAACTTAAAATAATAGCTAAAAAAGTCTGAGGTATTCTCAGGCTTTTTATATTTTCCTTTAGACGGTATGTCAGAAAAAGACGCTGTTATTTTAGAGTAAATCAAGCAAATGTATTAAGTTGTATTTTTATCTAAAATTATGAATTTTTAGAAAGATTTTAATTGCTTGTGAAAAACGTTTTCTTTGCAGTTACCTATTCTAAAGTCATTTACTTCTTGTTATAATAGGCTTTAAAATTTTGTTATTTATAAGTTAAGAGGAGTTACATGAAAAAAGACTATTCTATCTTTTTCGTCCCAGGAATTATTCTTGTGGGCGCTGTTATGCGTATCCCATTTACGACAATTCCGACTGTCCTTAGCTATGTTGCGGATGGTTTAGGAGTTTCAGTCAATTCTTTGGGTGTTTTGACAAGTATTCCGTTGATTATGTTTGCCTTTTGTTCATCTTTGGCACCACGTTTAGCGGATAAATTTGGACTTGAAAAATTATTCACCATGGTTCTGATTGCCATGTTTATCGGTTCAAGCATGCGCGTGCTTAACCTTCCAAGTCTTTACATCGGTACAATGATTATCGGAATCAGCATTGCCATGATGAACGTTTTGTTCCCAAGTATCATTTTGGCAAACCAACCATTCCGTATCGGATTGTTGACAACGATTTATACAACAGCTATGGGGCTTTCTTCATCAGTTGCCGCATCAGTTGCTGTTCCAATCGTTAAAGCAACATCTTGGAAAGGATTGATTCTGATTCTTAGTTTCTTGATTTTGGTAGCTTTGGCAGTTTGGTTTCCAAATACATTCTACAATCATGTGACTGAAAAGGATGAAGAAAAACGTTCAACATCACTTTGGAAAAATAAAGCCGCTATTGCGCTTCTTGTCTTTGGTGGTTTGCAATCTCTTCTTTTCTACACAGGAATGACATGGTTGCCAACAATGGCTAGCCAAGCTGGTCTTTCAAGCGAAGTAGCAGGTATCTTAGCTTCAATTTATTCATTGATTAGCTTGCCATTTTCATTGACAATCCCAACTTTGACAACAAATCTTTCAAGTAAAAATCGTAAAATTATGCTTGCGATTGTGTCAGCTTGTGCAATTGTAGGAACAGGTATGCTTTTATTCCAAACAAGCAGCTTTGCTTATTGGTTGACAGTTAATATTTTAATCGGTATTGCTGTTAGTGCTTTGTTCCCATACTTGCTTGTGACATTCTCAATGAAATCACACACACCAAGTCAAACAGCACAATTGTCTGGTATGGTGCAATCAGGTGGTTACTTCCTAGCAGCCTTTGGACCAACACTTTTTGGTTTTAGTTTTAACCTCTTTGGTTCATGGACAGTAGCGGCACTTTGCTTGTTCATCTGTACAATTGTGATGACAGCAGCTTTGTTCTACACAGAACGCTTTGAAAAAATTCAATAATAGATGAAAAACATTAGTTCCCTAGATTTGGCTAGGGAGTTTTTTTTGCATAAAATTGTTCTAATTTTTGAATATAACGAGTTATAATATTTTTTTATAACAAAATGTGATAGCTACAAATGTTGATATATCAATGATTTTAGAATTTTAAAACAAAAAAATAGAAATTTCTGATATTTTTTATTTATTTTAGAAGAAGAAAGTGATATAATATCGGTCATAATCTCACATTGAATTGTGTGAAAAATTTAAATATTCCAAAAAGGGGTACGTTATGAATAAAAGAGGAAAATGTATTTTAAGTGCTGGTGTTGTGCTACTATCTGTATCAGTGCTTGCAGCTTGTGGTAATGGTAAATCTTCAAGCTCTGCAACGTCAACTTACAACTATGTCTACAATTCTGAACCAGTTTCACTTGATTATATTAAGATGAACCAAGCTGGTACAAGTGACATTACAGCAAATCTTATTGATGGTTTGATGGAAAATGACCAGTATGGCGACTTGATTCCGTCACTTGCAAAAGATTGGAAAGTGTCAGCTGATGGTTTGACTTACACTTATACAATTCGTGATGATGCCAAATGGTATACTGCTGATGGTGAAGAATATGCGGATGTAACAGCGGAAGATTTTGTTACAGGTCTCAAACACGCTGCAGATGTTAAATCAGAAGCTCTTTATATTGTGCAAGATTCAATTAAAGGTTTGCAGGATTATATCGATGGCAAGACAAAAGACTTCTCAACAGTTGGTGTTAAAGCAGTTGATGACCATACTGTCCAATACACGCTGAATGCCCCTGAATCATATTGGAATTCTAAATTAACTTACGGTATTATGTGTCCAGTAAATGCGGACTTCTTAAAATCAAAAGGTAATGATTTTGGTAAACAAACTGACCCAGAATCATTGCTTTATAACGGTCCATACTTACTAAAATCAATTACAGCCAAATCTTCAATGGAATTTGAAAAGAACCCGAATTATTGGGATGCTGACAACGTCCATATCGATGATGTTAAGTTGACTTATTTTGACGGTTCAGACCAAGATTCACTCTTTAATAATTTTGATAAAGGTTCATATACAAGTGCAGCCTTGTATCCATCATCTCCAAGCTATAAAACAGCAGAAAAGAAATATAGTGATAATATTATTTATGGTCAACAAGATGCTTCAACATTTATGATTTACTTCAATTTAAATCGTACTTTGCATAATTTATCAGATAAAACAGATGCGCAATTATCTGATTCTAATAAAGCTATGAACAATAAAGACTTCCGTCAAGCAGTGACATTTGCATTTGACCGTGGTTTATGGAATGCTCAAACTGCGGGTGAAGAAGCCAAAAATAAAGCATTGCGCAATAGCTTGGTACCACCAGCATTTGTTCAAGTTGATGGTAAAAAATTTGGTGATGTTGTTAAAAGTGACCTAGCATCTTATGGTGATGAGTGGAAAGATGTCGACCTTACAGATGCTCAAGATGGTTTGTATAACCCAGATAAAGCAAAAGCAGAATTTGCTAAAGCCAAATCAGCTCTTGAATCAGAAGGCGTCAGCTTCCCAATCCAACTTGATTTCCCAGTTGCTCAAACTGACAACGATTCTGTACAACGTGTACAATCATTAAAACAGTCAGTTGAATCTAATCTCGGTAAAGAAAATGTAGTGATTAACCTTAAACAAGTCACAGAAGATGAGTACTTATCAGCAACTTATCAAGCAGAAAGTCCTGAGCAAAATGATTATGACCTAGGCTTCTCAGGCTGGTCACCAGACTATTCTGATCCATCTTCATATCTTGATATCTTTGGTACAGGTAAGACAGCGGCAATGACATATCGTCTTGGTATTTCTTCAGATAATGACGCCTTGATTAAATCTACTGGTCTTGATCAATATCAAAGCTTGCTTGATGAAGCAAATGCTCTTAAAGATTCAGATCAGGTTGATCAACGTTATGAAACATACGCAAAAGCTCAAGCATGGTTGACAGACAGTGCATTAGCTATTCCAACAGTTACTAATGGTGCTCGTCCACAAGTGACAAGAGTAAAACCTTTTTCAGGAGCTTGGTCATATGTTGGTATTAAAGGTGGAACTTATAAATATCTAAAACTCCAAGATAAACCTGTAACAGCTAAAGAATATGAAAAAGCTCGTAATAAATGGCTTAATGATAAAGAAAAAGCCAATGAAAAGGCTGCAAAAGAATTAGCTAAACACGTAGAAAAATAATGAATGTTCCAAAAGGACTTTCTCTTTGGAGAGAGTTCTTTTGAACTGTTGAGGAAAAGTATGAAAAAATATGTTTTTAATCGAATATTAAGATCCTTAGTTTCTATATTCTTGGTGACAACATTATCATATGCGATTGTGTTTTCGCTTGTCCCACGAAAACTAATTTTCAAGCAAGACCCTAATTACACCAAAATCGCTGTCACACATGATAAAAAAGTTGACTATGAGAACACTGTTTATGAGCGCATGGGTTATATCGACTACCTTAATACTAAAGAACTTGCAAATGGTAGCAAAAAAATCGACAAATCGGTGACTGACAAGGGAACAGTAGCTGATAAGCAATTGTATCAAAACTATCTTGATTCTCTTTCTGGCAAATGGAAGTTAGAAAAATTTGATTCTGGAAAATATTTTGCAACACGTGAAATTCCAATTTATGAACGTCTTTGGAAATTTTATTCTAATTTGATTGTGATTGATCATCCGTGGAAAATTAATGATCCAGAAAATCCAAAATTAGAGCGCTATATCCGTTTTGAAAATGATCCCGCCGTTGGACCAGCGCTTGTTGGATCAGGGACACAGCATAAATATCTCATTTATTTTAATAGCAAGTTCCCATTTATTCATCAAAATATTATTACTTTCAATTTAGGTATTTCATATCCAAGCTTTGCTAATATTCCTGTATTACAGGTTATCACTCAGGGCCAAGGGAAAACTTTAGCACAAGAAGTGACATTCCCAACAGGAGTAACTAAAGTATCATCAGTTGATATTTATACGCGTTCATATAAATCACCAAGTAAGGCTGATGCTCGTGATATTGTAAATTATGGTAAAGGAGATGCCTACACTGCCACTCAAAATAATTACACCGAACCTTCAATGATTTCAAATTCATTGAAAGCAGGTATTGTCGGAATTTTAATTGCCTATGCTCTTGGTTTGCCAATTGGTCTTTTAATGGCACGTTATAAAGATGGTATTTTTGACCGCTTTTCAACAGCAACTGTCACTTTCATGCTGGCTATACCAAGTATTGCTACTATTTACGTGATTCGTTTTATTGGTGCTAATGTGTTTGGCCTACCAGATACATTTCCATTATTAGGTGCTGGAGATATACGTTCTTACGTAATGCCTGCTATCATTTTGGGAATTTTGAGCACACCAGGTATTGTAGTTTGGTTCCGTCGCTATTTGGTGGATTTGCAAGGTAGTGATTTTGTTCGGTTTGCGCGTGCAAAAGGTTTGTCTGAAACAGAAATCTGTCAAGATCATTTGTTTAAACATGCTATGGTTCCAATTGTGAATGGCATTCCTGGAGCAATCGTGGGAACTATTGCTGGGGCAACTCTGACTGAGAAAATTTTTGCTTTTCCAGGTATGGGGAAAATGTTGATTGATGCTATTACTTCTGCTAATAATACAATGGTTATCGGCTTAGTATTTATTTTTGCGGTCTTAGCAATTTTTGCACTTCTTGTAGGAGATATTTTGATGACTGTTCTTGACCCACGTATAAAACTATCATCAAAAGGAGGTAAGTGATGACTAATATAGACAAAAGTAAATTTGAATTTGTTGAGTTAGATAGTAGTGCCTCTGAAGTTATTGATACACCGACTTATTCATATTGGAAATCAGTTTTTAGACAATTCTTTTCTAAAAAGTCGACAATAGTAATGCTTATTTTGCTAATTGCTATTCTTCTGATGAGTTTTATCTATCCAATGTTTTCAAATTTTGATTTCAATGATGTCAGTGATATTAACGATTTTTCAAAACGCTATGTTTGGCCAAATAGTCAGTATTGGTTTGGTACGGATAAAAATGGTCAGTCGCTGTTTGATGGTGTTTGGTACGGTGCTAGAAATTCTATATTGATTTCGGTTATTGCTACTATTATTAATATGGTTATTGGGCTTGTAGTAGGACTACTTTGGGGGATTTCTAAAGCAGTCGATAAAATCATGATTGAAATTTATAACGTTATTTCAAATCTTCCATTTATCTTAATCGTTATGATTTTAACGTATTCTCTGGGTTCAGGATTTTGGAATTTGATTTTGGCATTTTGTATTACAGGTTGGGTTGGTATTGCTTACTCTATTCGTGTTCAAGTGATGCGTTATCGTGATTTGGAATACAATCTTGCTAGTCGTACTTTAGGAACACCAACTATAAAAATTGCGACCAAAAACCTTTTACCCCAATTAGTCTCCGTTATTGTTACTATGGTTTCTCAGATGTTGCCATCATACATTTCATATGAAGCCTTCTTATCTGCTTTTGGTATTGGACTTCCAGTCACTGAACCAAGTCTAGGCCGTTTGATTTCAAATTATTCTTCTAATTTGACAACAAATGCTTATCTTTTCTGGATTCCATTAGCAACGCTCATTTTAGTATCGCTTCCTCTCTATATTGTTGGGCAAAACCTTGCTGATGCTAGCGATCCACGTACGCATAGATAGGAGTAAGTATGACTGATAAAAATAAAGTTTTAAGTGTTCGAGATATGGTTGTTGAATTTGAAGTTCGAGATCGTATTTTAACAGCTATTCGTAATATTTCAATTGATCTTTATGAAGGTGAAGTTCTTGCTGTTGTAGGTGAGTCTGGTAGTGGAAAATCAGTCCTAACGAAAACATTCACAGGAATGTTGGAATCAAATGGACGTATCGCTAAGGGCTCTATTAATTATCGCGGTCAAGATTTAACAAAAATTAAGTCAAATTCAGAATGGGGAAAAATTCGTGGTGGTAAGATTGCGACAATTTTCCAAGATCCAATGACGAGTCTTGATCCAATTCAAACGATTGGTAGCCAAATTACAGAAGCTATTATCAAACATCAAGGAGCAAGTAAGAGTGAAGCTAAGGAACTAGCAATTGATTATATGAAAAAAGTAGGCATTCCTGAAGCAAAGAAACGTTTTAATGAATATCCATTTCAGTATTCAGGTGGGATGCGTCAACGTATTGTCATTGCGATTGCTTTGGCTTGTAAGCCAGATATCTTGATTTGTGACGAGCCTACGACTGCCCTTGATGTAACAATTCAGGCTCAAATTATTAATCTTTTAAAGGAGTTGCAAAGAGAATATAATTTCACAACTATTTTTATCACACACGATTTAGGTGTGGTTGCAAGTATTGCTGATAAGGTAGCTGTCATGTATGCGGGTGATATTGTTGAGTATGGAACAGTTGAAGAGATTTTTTATGATCCTAAACATCCTTATACCTGGAGTTTATTATCAAGTCTTCCTCAATTGGCTGATGACAATGGTGTTCTCTTTTCGATTCCAGGGACACCGCCTTCATTGTATACACCTATTAAAGGTGACGCTTTTGCTCCTCGTTCTCGCTATGCAATGAAAATTGATTTTGAAGAGGATGTTCCTAAATTTCCTGTAACCGAAACTCACTGGGCAAAAGCATGGTTACTTCATCCAGATGCACCGAAGGTTGAAAAACCAGAGGTCATTCAAAATCTACATCAAAAGATTTCTCGAAAAATGATTAACTTGGAGGAAGGAAATGACTGAAAAATTAGTTGAAGTAAAAAATTTGGAAATTTCCTTTGGTGAAGGAAAAAAGAAATTTGTTGCGGTTAAAAATGCAAATTTTTTCATCAATAAAGGTGAGACTTTCTCATTAGTTGGTGAATCAGGTTCGGGGAAAACAACCATCGGTCGTGCTATCATCGGATTGAATGAGACAAGTAATGGCGACATTTTATATGCTGGTAAACGTATTAACGGTAAGAAAACATCTGCTGAACATAATGATTTGATTTCCAAAATTCAAATGATTTTCCAAGATCCAGCAGCTAGTTTAAATGAGCGAGCAACCGTTGATTATATTATTTCAGAGGGCTTATATAATTTTCATCATTTTGAAGATGATGCTGATCGAAAACGTAAAGTAGCAGAGATGATGACTGAGGTAGGATTATTGCCAGAGCATTTGACACGTTATCCACATGAATTTTCAGGGGGACAACGTCAGCGTATTGGAATTGCGCGTGCTTTGGTCATGGATCCTGAATTTATCATTGCAGATGAACCAATCTCAGCTTTAGATGTCTCAGTGCGTGCTCAAGTATTAAATCTTTTGAAACGCATCCAGAGGGAAAAAGGCTTAACCTATCTCTTTATCGCACATGATTTGTCTGTAGTTCGTTTTATTTCAGATCGTATTGCGGTTATCCATAAAGGTGTTATTGTTGAAGTAGCGGAGACAGAAGAGCTATTTAATAATCCAATCCATCCTTATACACGTTCATTACTTTCAGCGGTTCCAATTCCAGATCCTATTCTTGAGCGCCAAAAAGAATTAATTGTGTATGATCCAAGTCAACACGATTACTCAACAGATAAACCTGAGATGGTGGAAATTCGCCCAAATCATTTTGTCTGGGCAAATAAAGTTGAACTATCTGACTACAAAAAACGACTAAATAAATAATAAACCTATTTATAGGTTTATTATTTTGCATAAAATCGCTGAATATTTGTATATATGCAGTATATTTGTTATAAAATCATAAAAAAGTGACTTTTTTTGAAAAAATATTCAAAAAATTGTTGACAGGGGTAAAAGGTATGTGTATAATTATACACATAAAGTTGATAAAAACACAAAACAAGAAAAGAGAGTAGTTCTATGTCAAAAGAAAAAGTTATCCTTGCGTACTCTGGTGGTCTTGATACTTCAGTTGCCATTACTTGGCTTATGAAAGATTATGATGTCGTTGCTGTTTGTATGGACGTCGGCGAAGGTAAAGACCTTGATTTTATTCATGATAAAGCTCTTAAAGTTGGTGCAGTTGAATCTTACGTCCTTGACGTTAAGGATGAATTCGCTGAAGAGTATGTGCTTCCAGCACTTCAAGCTCACGCTTACTACGAGCAAAAATACCCATTGGTATCAGCGCTTAGCCGTCCAGTCATTTCTAAAAAATTAGTTGAAATTGCTCATAAAACAGGTGCGACAACAATCGCTCACGGTTGTACTGGTAAAGGGAATGACCAAGTTCGTTTTGAAGTGGCAATTGCTGCGCTTGACCCAGAATTGAAAGTTATCGCTCCAGTTCGTGAATGGAAATGGTCTCGTGAAGAAGAAATCGAATACGCTAAAGCAAACGGTGTGCCAGTTCCAGCTGACCTAGACAACCCATATTCAGTTGACCAAAACCTTTGGGGTCGTGCAAATGAATGTGGTGTTCTTGAAAATCCATGGAACCAAGCTCCAGAAGATGCTTTTGGTATCACAAATTCTCCAGAAGAAGCTCCTGATACACCAGAATTCATCGACATCGAATTCAAGGAAGGTAAACCAGTTGCTCTTAACGGCAAAGAAATGAAACTAGCTGACCTTATCCAAGAAGTCAATGCTATCGCAGGTAAACACGGTGTTGGACGTATCGACCACGTTGAAAACCGTTTGGTGGGTATCAAATCACGTGAAATTTACGAATGCCCAGGTGCTATCACACTTTTGACAGCTCACAAAGAAATCGAAGACATCACATTGGTACGTGAAGTATCTCACTTCAAACCAATTCTTGAAAATGAATTGTCAAGCCTTATCTACAATGCTTTGTGGTTCAGCCCAGCAACAAAAGCAATTATTGCTTACATTAAAGAAACACAAAAAGTGGTTAATGGTACTGCAAAAGTTAAATTGTACAAAGGTTCAGCAAAAGTTGTTGCTCGTAAATCACCAAATTCACTTTACGATGAAAACTTGGCAACATATACATCAGCTGATAGCTTCGACCAAGATGCAGCTGTAGGCTTCATCAAACTTTGGGGACTACCAACTCAAGTTAACTCACAAGTTAACAACAAATAAATCATCTGCTTAAGCAGTCGATTATGAAAAAGAAAAGAAAAACATGAGCGTGAACGAGTCACAGCCAAATAAACAATAAAAGCAAAAAAAGAAAAGAAAATTTCAGATAAAAGGGGACAGGGAGCCCCATCTGAGACTCTTTTCTTATAACTTACCAAACCCTCGTTAATGTCAACAGAGAGTGGCATCGAGCTTAAATAATGATATCCTGTGAGAATCATTTAAGACCAACGCCCCGTGAGGCAACACCCTATAAGTCCTAGGTCGCTCCTTGGACTTATTTATTAATTAAACAAATAAGAAAAGAGAAAGGCTTTGAACGCCACGTGTTTTGGTGGTTCATTGTATCATTGTTATGGCAACAGAAAATCATAAATTATGGGGCGGGCGTTTTGAAGCTGGTCTTGAAAAATGGGTTGAAGAATTTGGAGCATCGATTTCTTTTGACCAAAAAATGGCAGAATTTGATTTGAAAGGCTCAATTGCTCACGTGACCATGCTTGGTGAAACAGGCATTATTGCAAAAGACGAAGCTGCGCAAATCAAAGAAGGTCTTGAAGAATTGCTTGCAGAATACAAGGCTGGAAAAATTGAATTTGACGTGTTAAACGAAGATATTCACATGAATATGGAAAGTCTCTTGACTGCTAAAATCGGTTCTGTGGCTGGAAAATTGCATACGGCGCGTTCGCGTAATGACCAAGTGGCAACTGATATGCACTTGTACTTAAAAGCTAAGCTCGATGAAGTGATTGAAAAACTTGGCAATTTGCGTCAAACGTTGGTGGACTTGGCTGATGAGCATATCTATACTATCATGCCAGGTTATACGCATTTGCAACACGCACAGCCAATTTCATTTGGACATCACTTGATGGCTTACTATAACATGTTTACGCGTGATAGTGAACGTTTTGAATTTAATATCAAGCATGCGGATATGTCACCGCTTGGTGCGGCTGCCCTTGCTGGGACAACTTTCCCGATTGACCGTGAAATGACAGCACAGCTCATGGGCTTTGCTAAACCATACAGCAACTCTCTTGATGCTGTGTCTGACCGTGATTTTATCTTGGAATTTTTGTCAAACAGTTCTATTTTGATGATGCACATGAGCCGTATTTGTGAAGAAATCATTAGCTGGTGCTCAAATGAATTTAAGTTTGTGACACTTTCTGATACCTTCTCAACAGGATCATCAATCATGCCACAGAAGAAAAATCCAGATATGGCTGAGTTGATTCGTGGAAAATCTGGTCGTGTTTACGGTAACTTATTTGGCCTTTTGACAGTCATGAAATCTTTACCTTTGGCTTACAATAAAGATTTACAAGAAGATAAAGAAGGCATGTTTGACACTGTTGAAACCATCACGGTAGCTATCGATATTTTAGCTGGTATGCTCAAAACAATGACTGTTAATAAAGCACACATGGCTGAATCAACTGAAAAAGACTTTTCAAATGCGACTGAATTGGCTGACTATCTTGCTAGCAAGGGGCTTCCTTTCCGTCAGGCTCACGAAATTGTAGGTAAATTAGTCCTCGAATGCACGAAAGCTGGTTATTATTTGCAAGATGTGCCATTTGAACGTTATCAAGAAATTTCTGATTTGATTGAGGAAGATATCTATGAAACTCTCAAATCGCATACGGCGGTTGAACGTCGTCACTCTCTTGGCGGAACTGGTTTTGACCAAGTGAAATGGCAAATCGCTTTAGCCAATGAAGACTTGCAAAACTTAGATTAATAGACACTTAGGCTATTCAAGATTTTTAAGCGTATTTTCCAATAAAAATATTTTGAAGATAATGAGCCCAAACTCCTTAGAGGTTAGGGCTTTTTTGAATTTTATGGTATAATAAAAATAATTTAGAATGGAGTCGTACGTTGAAGAAAACCTATCGTGTCAAAAGTGACAAAGATTTTCAGGCGATTTTTAGCAAAGGTACAAGTGTTGCTAACCGAAAATTTGTCCTTTATCATTTAGAAAAAAATCAGAGCCACTATCGTGTAGGGCTTTCTGTAAGCAAAAAACTTGGTAATGCTGTTACTCGCAATAGCATTAAGCGAAAAATTCGTCACGTTATCATGGAATTATCACCAAATTTGCTTAATCAGGACTTTGTCATCATTGCGCGTAAAGGTGTCGAGGAACTTGATTACCATGAAGTGAAGAAAAATTTATTGCATGTGTTAAAACTTGCTAATTTATATCAGGAAGGTCTCAATAGTGAAAAGAAAGATTAAATTATTAGGATTAAGTAGTCTTACTTTAATGCTTTTGGCTGCTTGTGGGCGCAGCGAAGTAACCGCTTCATCAACTAATGGTTGGGAACAAATTGTTTATTTCTTTGCCAAAGCTATTCAATGGCTTTCAATTAATGGTCGTATTGGTGTGGGGATTGTTCTCTTTACTATCATCATTCGTGCCATTATGATGCCGCTTTACAACATGCAAATCAAATCAGGTCAAAAGATGCAAAATTTGCAGCCAGAGCTTAAAAAATTACAAGAAAAATATCCTGGCCGTGATACAGACAGCCGCATGAAATTGACTGAAGAAAGCCAAGCACTTTATAAAGAATATGGTGTTAACCCATATGCAACAATGCTTCCATTGGTTGTGCAATTGCCAATTTTGATGGCTTTGTACCAAGCATTGACTCGTGTTGCTTTCTTGAAAACAGGTACTTTCTTGTGGATTGAATTGTCACAACCAGATCCATATTATATCTTGCCTGTTTTAGCAGCTCTATTTACATTCCTTTCAACTTGGTTGACTAATAAAGCTGCGCGTGAGAAAAATTTCGCGATAACGCTTATGACCTACGTGATGCCAATCATTATCTTCTTCTTTGGTTTCCGTTTGGCGTCAGGGGTTGTGCTTTATTGGACAGTATCAAATGCCTTCCAAGTGTTCCAAATCCTTTTGTTAAATAATCCATTTAAGATTATTGCAGAACGTGAAGCTAAGGAACGTGCTGAAAAAGAACATGCGGCTAAGATTCGTCGTGCTAAAAAGAAAGCGCAAAAGAGAAGAAAGTAAGAGGATAAAACTATGGTAATATTCACAGGTCGAACTGTTGAAGATGCTATTGAAAAGGGCTTGAAAGAGTTAAATTTGTCACGTCTTAAAGCCCATATTAAGGTTGTTTCTCGTGAGAAAAAAGGTTTCTTTGGCTTTGGTAAGAAACCAGCTCAAGTAGATATTGAAGGGATTAATGAAGTCACTGCTCACCGTGCTAACCAAAAAGCAGTTAAAGGTGTGCCAGAAGAAGTTAATCAAAAAAATGAGCCTGTATCATCAAAATTTGAAGATACTATGGAGCTTCGTAAAGTAGCCAGCATCATTAAAAAAATGGAAGAACATGGCGAAGTCATCGATGATTCTGTCAAGGAAGACATCGTCATGCACAAGAAAAAAACACAAACCATTCTTGAAGAAGCTGGACATACAGAAGTTTTAGAAGCGCTCGAAAAAACAGACGATGTTAACGAAGCAGTTGTAGAGCCAAAAGAAGTTTCAGACACACCAAAACCTGTTAACACAGACCAAAGTTTTGAAGAATTTGTGGCTATCGAATTTCCAGCTCAACGTGAATTGAGTAAAGATATCGAAAAAGCGACAGAAGAAGTGGCTGATTATGTTAAAAAAATCATCTACGAAATGGATATTGAGGCAACTGTGGAAACAAGCCACAATCGCCGTCAAATCAATTTGCAAATTGAAACACCAGAAGCTGGTCGTGTGATTGGCTATCACGGAAAAGTGTTGAAATCACTTCAACTACTTTCACAAAATTTCCTACATGACCGTTATTCAAAGAATTTCTCTGTGATTTTGAATGTTCATGATTACGTGGAACACCGTACAGAGACATTGATTGAATTTACCCGCAAAGCCGCAAGCCGTGTGCTTGAAACTGGTAAAGATTATGTCATGGACCCAATGAGTAATAGTGAACGCAAAATTGTTCATAAAACTATCACAAGCATCGAAGGTGTTGATAGTTATTCTGAAGGTAACGACCCAAATCGCTACGTGGTCGTAACGCTTGTTCAATAAGACTTAAGAGCCCGTCAGGGCTTTTTTTAATACCATTTACCGCTTATTTTTAACCGCTTACCAAAAAAGGCTTTATTTCAAGCTTTTTTTGATAAAATAATGTCAAAAGGGAGGGTTAATTATGCTAATTAGAACAAAAGATTTAATCAAGACCTTCGGAGATAAAACGGTGATTGAGCACTTGAATTTGGAAGTGGAAGAAGGGAAATTGCTAGCTTATATTGGGACAAATGGTGCTGGGAAATCAACAACTATGAAGATGTTAACGGGGCTCTTAAAACCAACGTCAGGTGAGATTGAATTGGCAGCAGATTTGAAGATTGGAATGGTTTTTCAAGAGAGTGTTCTTGATGAGGAATTGACGGTTTTAGATAATCTGAAAAGTCGCCAAGCGCTTTACCGTAAACAGGATAAAGCTTGGTTAGAAAAACTTATTCAGCTGACAGGTTTGGATGCTTTTTTGAACCAAACGTATGGCACGTTATCAGGTGGTCAACGTCGTCGTGTTGATATCGTTCGTGCCCTTTTGAATAAGCCTAACTTACTTTTCTTAGATGAACCAACGACAGGACTTGATATCCAGACACGTCGCGCGATTTGGGAGATTTTACATCGCTTACAACGTGAAGAAAACTTGACTATCTTTTTGACCACTCATTACCTTGAAGAGGCTGAGAATGCGGATATGGCCTATATTATTGACCACGGGAAGGTTTTAGCTAAAGGCTCTGCTAAGGAACTGAAAGAAACTTATTCAAAACCATATTTATTGGTTGAAACAAGTGACGTAGCTGCTTTCTCAGACCTTGACTGTAAGCGTTTGGGAGATGGTCGTTTGAAAATTATTGTTGAAGATTCTGCAAAAGCTTTGGCCATTTTATCAGATAAACGTACAGTTATTAATGATTTTGATTATGTTAAAGCAAATATCAATGATGTCTTTTTGAACATTACGGGAAGGGAGATGGCGTAAGATGTGGGCAATGACAAAACGAAACTTAAAACTTTATTTTTCAAATAAGGCTAGTGTCTTTTTCTCATTACTTGGAGCCTTGATTGCTTTTATTCTTTATGTGATTTTCTTGCAGAAAAATATGCAGAATTCATTTGCAGGAACACCGAATTTGGAAGAACTTCTTGATAATTGGGTTCTAGGTGGAACGTTAGCTGTTACGAGTATTACAACAACTTGGACTGGGGTTACGCGATTGGTTCAGGATAAGGTAAGCCATAAATTGGAAGACTTTTTATTAACAGATATTTCTCGTTTAAAACTTTATCTTGGCTATTTAATTTCTTCTAGTGTGATTGGTTTTATCATGCAATTAATTATGTTAGCCATTATGAAATTGTACTTCTACTGGCAAGATGAGGTCAGCTTTGATTTAGATTATTTACCACAAATCCTTTTAGTCATGCTTCTAAGTTCTATTATGGGATCAGGAATTGCTTTGTTTGTCTTGCAATTCATTAAAACCTTATCAACAAGTGAAGCTTTGGCGACAATTGTTGGAACTGTTTCAGGTTTTCTTGTTGGGGTTTATATGCCGATTGGTGCTTTGCCTGATTTTGCACAAAAAGTGGTCAAATTAACACCTGCAGCCTACGTATCAGCTGCTTATCGTCAGATTTTGATTGCAAAAGACGCTGTAAACGCAGATGCCAAGGAATTTTTAGGAATTGGTTTGAAATTAAAAACCTTAACAACCTTGAATCAAGAAATACTTTTAGTGAGTCTTGTCATTTGTGGCATCGTCGTTCTTTTGGCACTAAGCTTATATCTTGAGCGATTTTCATTGACTAAACATAAATAAGAGGAGTTGAAGGGTGCATTACCAGTTTGAAGAGGATAGCAGTTTACCAAAAGAGGCTATTGAAGTTTTGGTACGAAGTGGAAAATACGACCAAGCTGTCCAAGATGTTTTAGATTATTTAGCGAAATTTGAGCAGGGCAGGATGGAGATTTTGCCAGTAAAAACGGCTGTTCGTACAGAGTTATTACGCGTGTCAGATTTGATTCTTGTGGATGTTGATGGGACTTCTTTGATTTTGGAGACGACCAATGGAAGACTTATCACTACGGATCGCTTGTACAAGTTTCGTGAGCGTCTAGCTAATCCTGACTTTGTACAGATCTCAAAGCATGCTCTGATTAATATTAATCATTTAAAATCCTTAGAAAATAGCTTCTCAGGAAATATGTTGGCCATGCTTACAAATGACGTGACGACAAATGTTAGCAGACGTTATTTGTCAGATTTGGAAAAAGCTTTGGGATTGTGAGGTGGACGTGATGAAATATATTAAAGGTGCGGTTATCTATATTTTAATTGGAATAGGCTTTGGTGGTCTTTGCTATCTCTATTTCTTGTGGCAAAGTGGTGCTGAAACCCAGACAGTTCAACAAATTGCTAATGTTATTTTCACAAGTGGGTTGATAGGTTTGGTTAGTATGATTTTTGCGGTTGAAACTATTCCAATGATATGGAAAATTATAATTCATTTTTGTTTAGTTTACAGTATTAATAGCTGGTTAAATTTATTGAATGGTATTACGACAACTTTCATTTGGTCATGGGATTTTTTGGTAGAATTTACCTTGATTTACCTAGTGATTTGGCTTGTGCTTTATATTAATTTTAATCATCGTGTAAAAAATATTAACCAGAAACTACAAGAAAAAACTAAAAAATAAATTTTAACTTATTATTGCCAGGATTCAGGACTTTTTCTTCTATCAGACGCTCAAAAGAAAGTCTTTGAAATTAAACAAAAAGTAGAGCTTGACAGTTAGACGGACTTATTATAAAATAGTATGGTATGTTTAGTAACTGATCAAATATAGCCGGCTAAACGAATACGAAAATCTATTAGGAGGTATTCATCGTGAAACGTACTTATCAACCAAGTAAAATCCGTCGTCAACGTAAACACGGATTCCGTCACCGTATGTCAACTAAAAACGGACGTCGCGTGCTTGCTGCTCGTCGTCGTAAAGGACGTAAAGTTTTATCTGCTTAATGATAGACTATCCGCCAGTGCTCGAGTCTGGCGGTCTTTTTTTATTTATCAGAAAATGAAAACGAATTCTTTTACTTATCTAACTGAAAATGATAGACTTTAGGTAATTTAAAGATAGGAGGACACTAATATGTCTGACGAAAAAATTAAAGCAAAACTTGACCAGGTTAAAGGTGGTATCAAGCAAGTTGTTGGTAAGGCAACTGAAAATAAAAAACTAGAAGCAAAAGGCATGGTCGAAAAGACAATTGCTAAGGGTAAAGAAATTGTTGATGATATCAAAGAAGGCTCTGAGGAGGCTGTTGATAGTATCAAGAAAGCATTAGATAAGAAAAAATAGTAATTAAATCACAGTTTCACGTTGAAATTGTGGTTTTTTATAAAAATTTTTTAAGATTTTATGAAAAAACGGCAAAAAATGTAGCATCATACATATGAAAGCGGTTTTATAAGAATACATGGGATAAAATAAAGGGAGGTTTTTGTCGATGAAGGAAATTAGCATTTATGTCAGAATTATTGATTTGATTTTGCTGGTTCTAGCATTTTTAGATAGTGGTGTGAAAAGTGTCTTGATTTTAGCTGCAGTTATTTTCTTTTTATCAGCATTAATGCAAGTCATTATGTCTTATAAACGAGTGAAATTGAGTCACCACGTTTAAATGATGAGTTGTCTTTCTTTATTTTTAGGAAGTCTTCTTAGAGCTATTTTTTAGCAAAATGGTTCTGAGAAGACTTTTTTAATTTTCTGCCTTCAGGTCATAAATTTGATATTTTTTGTGAGAATATAATATATTATCTAAAATGAAAGCGCTATACTTATGACATAACGGTGTAAGGAGGGTTTTAAAGAGAAACATTTATCGTGTGACTAGCATTCTTTTCGGAATTATGAAAAAGAAAAATTGCCCCATTTTTGAAGTAACAGTTACTGAAAAGAAAAAGTGAATTTAACTATGATTGATTAGGCGTTTTCAATCTGTAGTAGAGGAGATTAATTCCTTTTTCTGACAGAACTCCTTTTTAAAAATGATTAAAATTGAGGTATTATTATGTGGACAAAAGTTAGTTGTTTAATTGTTCTCTTATTGGCTTTCTTTGGTTTTCAACAAGGTGTTGATGCGCAAAGCAAATACCACTATAGTCAAGAACTAAATTACTATAATGGTAGCACCATGGAACTTCGTAATGGTTCTAATGGAAGTATGTTTAATTGTAATTTTGTCCCTGGAAATGTCGGCTTTAATAACGGCTTGATGAGTCTTAAAATTGACAGTGATGGTCGTGGTGGCTACACTGGGGGCGAATGGCGTAGTAAAGATCGCTTCGGCTATGGTCTTTATCAAGTGAACATGAAACCTATTAAAAATCCAGGTGTCGTTTCTTCATTCTTCACTTATACTGGTCCGAGTGAAGGCAAACCTTGGGATGAAATTGACATTGAATTTTTAGGGAAAGATACAACAAAAGTTCAATTCAACTACTTTACTAACGGTAGAGGTCAAAAAGATGAACACGTGCATCTTCACAATTTAGGATTTGATGCCTCTCAAGGCTTCCATACTTATGGTTTTGATTGGCAAGCTGATCACATTACTTGGTATGTTGATGGAAGAGCTGTTTATACTGCTTACAATGATATTTCTAGCACACCTGGTAAGATTATGATGAATGCTTGGCCAGGAAAAGGCGTAGATGCCTGGTTGGCTCCATACAATGGTCGAACTCCTTTGTATGCATACTATGACTGGATTAGCTATGATGAATAATCTTCTTTATATTTAAGAGTTACATTCAGCAATAAAGTCTCCGATAGAGACTTTATTTTGTCTCACTTCCATTTTTTCCACTTTATTTTTATCAAATTTGCAAGAATATGTTCAAATGAAAAGAAAATGGTAATCGTTTACAAAAAAGGGGATTAGAAATGAATTATAAGGATGAATGGAGACTTTTAGCGATTAGTGATAATTTGGATGATGTTGAACATCGTCCCTTGACTCAGGAATTTTTGTTCTATCAAGCGGTAGCTACGGGAGATGTTGAAGCGGTCCGCAAAAATTGTGAACAAGAACGTTTTGTATCAGAAGATGGTGTGGGAACTTTGTCACGTAACCCCCATTACCAATTTGAAATATCACTTTGTCATTACGACAGCTATGATTACACGCATGTGTGGTCAAAATGGCATGGAATTAGAACAAGCTTTTAGACTGAGTGACTTTTATATTCAAAAATTAGATGACCTTCACACGGCACAAGAAGTTCAAAATTTGCACGAAGAGATGGTTATTGATTACACAGAACGCATGCGACGTGAAATTCGAAAAGATGTCATTTCAAAACACGTTTCAGATTGTAAGGATTATATCTATTGCCACGTGAAAGAACGCATTACGGTTGAACAGTTAGCGAGTGAATTTGTCATTTCAGTAAGCTATTTATCACGCTTATTCAAGAAAGAATTTGGCGTGTCCGTAAGCACTTATGTTAAAAATAAAAAAATAGAAGTTGCAAAAGACTTATTGAAATTCAGTGATTATTCAATGATTGAAATTGCGAATCATTTATCATTTTCATCACAAAGTCACTTTATTCAACAGTTTAAAAAAGTTGTCGGCATTACGTCTAAAAAATATCGTGACACGCATCATAACGTTAAGTGGAATGAAAAGATTTGGTCAGAAGGTGACAAGACTAATAGTTCTTCTGAAGCCATGTAATATACACAAACATAGTATGTGATTGAAAATGTAGAGTCTGAGGCATTTACCCCAGGCTCTTATTTTTTGCCAAACTTACAGCTCTGTAAGGACATTTTTTAAAATTGGGTATAAACTAGAATTAAAGAAATTGCCACATTTTTGCTATAGATTTTCATCAGTTTACACGGACTTTCTGGGAGAGACTTACTTATAATGGTTTGGTATAAGTCAGTGTTAGGATATTTTTAAACAGGCAATCTTAAAAATTAAGAAAATTTCAAGGTTAATTCAATTTTGGCATTTTATACTAGATTTTGAGTAAAAAGAGAGGAGAGCCAGTTGAGAATTTTAGTGGTCGAGGATGAGAAAGGAATCGCGGAAGCTATTCAAGCCATTCTTGAAAATCACCGTTATGAAGTGGATTTGGTTTTTGATGGTGAGTCTGCACTGGATTATATATTAACGGGACTTTATGATTTGGTTCTTTTGGATATTATGTTGCCAAAATTTGATGGTGTCAGTGTGTTGAAGCGCGTGCGCCAAATGGGAATGGAAGTTCCTATCATTTTTTTGACAGCCAAATCTCAGTTAGAAGACCGTGTTTTGGGACTTGATTTGGGTGCTGATGACTATATGATTAAGCCATTTGAGGCAGAAGAATTATTGGCACGAATTCGTTTGCGGACTCGTCAATCGTCTATTACGCAAGTGAATCATCTCAAGTTTGGCAATTTGATTTTGAATCTGGACACGAGAGAATTAAGCGTGGCAGAGCGCGAAGTTAAGTTGTCTAATAAAGAATTTCTGCTGATGGAAACTTTCTTGCGAAATTCCAAGAAGATTATCCCCAAAAACCAATTAATTTTGAAGGTCTGGGGACCTTTAGATGAATCCGATTATAATCAACTGGAAGTCTTTATCTCCTTTTTACGTAAGAAACTTCGTTTCTTGGCAGCCAGTGCTGTTATTAAAACGACCAAAGGCGTTGGTTACTCACTAGAAGATGGAGAGAAAGAAGGCTCATCATGAAGAATCTTCGGCTAAAATTTGTCTTGATTACGATGTCCATGTTAACTGCCATGGTTTTGGTGTTATTGGTCATTGGTGAACGTTATGACAAATATTGGGATGAGTATGATACTTATCGGATTGTTAAATTGGTGGCTGCTAATGGTTATGTCAAAGAAAATACTGACGAAGCCATTGCTTTTGTCACCATTGATGAAAATGACAAACCAGATATTCAAGTTAACAACACTTTTTTAACCAATAAAGAGGTTAAAGAAGTCAGCAAAGATTTGTTAAACAGAGGGAAAAAGAGTTGGAAATGGCATGATTATATCTATTCTTTGAAGGAAAAGAAAGATGGAACTTGGCAACTTGTCTTTATTGATTTTTCAAGCTATTCAGCTTCTTATGCTCAAATTTTTCTGATTACTGTTTATGTTATTTTTGGTCTTCTTTTGCTTACGGGAGTTAGTATCTACCTATCACGTTTTATCGTTCAACCAGCACAAGCTGCAATTGATCGCGAAAAACAATTTGTTTCAGATGCTAGTCATGAGTTGAAGACACCGATAGCTTCTATCCGTGCCAATGCTCAAGTATTGCAAAATCAAATTGCTCCTAATCGTTATTTGAATCATATTCTTTCAGAAACCAAACGTATGGAACATTTGATTCAAGAGTTGCTTGGCTTGTCTAAGCTTGATGACAAAGATGGTAGAGCACATTTTGAAAAAGTCGATTTATCAAGTATCTGCCAAGAAATGATTCTAAGTTATGAAAGTCTAGCCTATGAAGAGGGCAAATTAATCGAAGATCAAATCGCTGAAAATATTGAAATTCTTGGTCAAGAATCTCAGTTGAAGCAGTTGGTTACCATCCTTTTGGATAATGCTATTAAGCATTCTTTGGATAATGGAAAGATTACCGTAGAGTTGTTGCAAGAAAAGAAAACAGCACTTTTACGAGTGTCAAATCCTAGTCTGGTCTATCCAGATGAGGTTTTGAAAAATCTTTTTGAACGTTTCTATCAAGCAGAAGATTCCCGCAATAGCAGCTCAAGTTTTGGTTTAGGTTTGGCGATTGCCAAAGCTATTTTAGAAAAATATAAAGGCAGTATCACTGTCAGTCAAGCTGATAGCCAGTTAACATTTGAAGTACAATTACCACTTAAATAAGGAGTTTAAATGAAAGATACCACTCGATTTGTATTAAAAACCTTGTTTTATTTTGTGATTTTTATGGTTTTAATTTATTTTTTCAGTTATCTTGGTCGTGGTCAAGGTAATTTCATCTACAATGAGTATTAGAAAGGTAAACGGTTCATGTTACACGATATGATTGAGAGAATTGAGCATTTTGCTCAGACACAAGGAGATTTCCCTGTCTATAATGTCTTAGGAGATGTTCACACTTATCGCGATTTAAAGGAAAATTCGGATTCCCTTGCTGCTTATATTGATTTTTTAAAGCTGGAAGAAAAATCTCCTGTTCTTGTTTTTGGAGGACAAGAGTATGACATGTTGGCTACTTTTGTGGCATTAACAAAATCTGGACATGCTTATATTCCTGTTGACCAACATTCAGCTCTTGAACGCATTGAAGCGATTTTAGAAGTGGCAGAGCCAAGTTTGATTATTGCTGTAAGTGATTTTCCTTTGGAAATAACGAATATTCCAATGATTAAGCTTGACCAATTACAGACGATTTTCGCTCAAAAAACGGACTATCAATTGACTCACTCTGTTAAAGGCGATGACAATTATTATATTATCTTTACGTCTGGGACAACAGGAAAACCAAAAGGGGTGCAAATCTCACATGACAATCTCCTAAGTTTCACTAATTGGATGATTTCTGATAAAGAATTTTCAGTGCCAGAACGACCACAAATGTTGGCGCAGCCGCCTTATTCGTTTGATTTGTCAGTTATGTATTGGGCACCAACGCTAGCCCTTGGAGGGACACTTTTTGCACTTCCAAAAGAATTAACAACAGACTTTAAACGACTCTTTATAACCATTAATGAATTGCCGATTGGGGTTTGGACATCAACACCATCATTTGCTGATATGGCTATGTTGTCAAATGACTTTAATCAAGAAACATTGCCACATCTGACACATTTTTATTTCGATGGGGAAGAGTTAACAGTAAAAACAGCGCAAAAATTGCGTAGCCGTTTCCCGAAAGCACGCATTGTTAATGCTTATGGTCCGACAGAAGCTACCGTTGCCCTTTCTGCGGTAGCTATCACCGATGAGATGCTAGCAACTTGCAAACGTCTGCCGATTGGTTACACCAAAGCAGATTCACCAACTTTTATCATTGATGAAAATGGCAAAGCTTTGCCGAATGGCGAGCAAGGTGAAATCATTGTCTCTGGTCCTGCTGTTTCAAAAGGGTATCTCAATAATCCTGAACGCACACAAGCTGCTTTCTTTGAATTTGAAGGCTTACCAGCTTATCACACTGGAGATTTGGGTGTGATGACTGACCAAGGCATGCTTCTTTACGGCGGACGCATGGACTTCCAAATCAAATTCAACGGTTACCGTATCGAGCTTGAGGAAGTTTCACAAAATCTTAACAAATCAGAATATATCAAGTCAGCTGTCGCTGTTCCGCGTTACAACAAAGACCACAAGGTACAAAATCTTCTAGCTTATGTGGTGTTAAAAGAAGGTGTCGCAGAACAATTTGAGCGTCAATTGGACATCACTAAAGCGATTAAGGAAGACTTGAAAGACATCATGATGGATTATATGATGCCTTCAAAATTCCTTTACCGTGATAGCTTGCCGCTTACACCAAATGGTAAAATCGATATCAAAGGTTTGATGAACGAGGTAAATAGCCGATGATAGCATTTCTTCATCAGTTGCCACACTTAGAGGCTTACGGTAATCCGCAGTATTTTCTTTACCTGATTGTGGCTGTCTTACCTATTTTTATCGGATTATTTTTCAAAAAACGATTTCCTGTTTATGAAGCTTTGGTTAGCTTAGCTTTCATTATTTTGATGCTGACAGGGAAAAATCTTTATCAGATTCTTTCTCTTTTAGCTTACGTGGTTTGGCAAATTTTTCTGGTCTTTTCTTACAAGATTTATCGGAAAAATTATAACAATAAGTGGGTATTTTACCTTTGGGTTTTCTTAGCTGTTTTTCCACTAGCGTGGACTAAGATTACCCCTTTGATGACTATTGATAATCATCAATCGCTTTTTGGATTTTTAGGGATTTCTTACCTGACTTTCCGTGCGGTTGGCACAATTATAGAAATGCGAGATGGTGTCTTAAAAGAGTTTAGTCTGTGGCACTTTTTGCGTTTCCTTCTCTTTATGCCAACTTTTTCAAGTGGACCAATTGATCGCTTCAATCGCTTTGATGAGGATTATAGAAATATTCCTGACAAAGATGAACTGCTTGATATGTTTGAAGAAAGTGTTCGCTACTTGATGCTTGGATTTCTTTACAAGTTTATCCTAGCTTACATTTTTGGAACACTGCTTATGGCGCCACTAAAAGAAGAAGCCCTGGAAATGGGCGGAGTCTTTAACATTGCTACGCTAGGTGTTATGTACACCTATGGTTTTGATTTATTTTTTGACTTTGCGGGTTATAGCATGTTTGCGCTAGCTATTTCAAATCTTATGGGGATTAAAAGCCCAGTTAACTTTAATCAGCCTTTTAAATCACGCGATTTGAAAGAATTTTGGAGTCGTTGGCACATGAGTTTGTCTTTCTGGTTCCGTGATTTTGTTTTCATGCGTTTGGTTAAGGTCTTGGTTAAGCACAAAGTTTTTAAAAATCGCAATGTCACATCAAGCGTCGCTTATATTATTAACATGTTAATCATGGGATTTTGGCATGGCTTAACATGGTACTATATCACTTATGGACTATTTCATGGTGTGGGTCTTGTGATTAATGATGCTTGGGTTCGTAAGAAGAAAAAAATCAATCGTGAGCGCAAAAAACAAGGACTCTCACCTTTGCCTGACAACAAATGGACACAAGGTCTTGGTATTTTCATCACATTTAATGTTGTGATGTTATCATTCTTACTATTTTCAGGTTTCTTGGATCAATTATGGTTCCCAAAACCACCTGTAAAATAAAAATTCAATATAAAGGAGTTTAGCAAATGGATATTAAATCAGATGTATTAGCAATTATTGATGATCTTTTTATGGAAGACGTTTCAGACATGATGGATGAAGATTTGTTTGATGCAGGCGTACTTGATAGTATGGGAACTGTCGAATTGATTGTTGAATTGGAAAGTCATTTTGATATTGAAATTCCAATTTCAGAATTTGGACGTGATGATTGGAATACCGCTAATAAAATCATTGCTGGAATAGAGGAACTTCGCAATGCTTAAACGCCTCTGGAAAATTCTAGGACCAGTTATTTGTGCTCTGTTACTTGTATTCATTAGCCTTGGCAGTGTCTCTGTTTCCAATAAATCACACTCCCTAAAAGTTGAAAAGAAAGATGCTGTTTCCTTAAGTAAAACAGATTTTAAAAGCAAATATAAAAAGGTTCGTGCTTTAACGGATCCAAATCATCGTTTCGTTCCTTTCTTTGGTTCAAGTGAGTGGCTGCGCTTTGATAAAATGCACCCTTCTGTCATTGCAGAAGCTTACAATCGTTCTTACACGCCGTATTTGCTTGGGCAAAGAGGTTCTGCCTCATTGACGCATTTTTATGGCATCCAACAAATCAATAATGAGTTGAAAAATAAGCAGGCTGTTTATTTCATTTCACCTCAGTGGTTTACGGCTAAGGGTGCCAATGCTGCCGCGTTTCAATCTTATTTTAGCAGTGGACAAGCCATTGATTTCTTGCAAAGCCAAAAAGGAACAGCTTATGATCGTTATGCTGCTAAACGTTTCTTGAAACTTTATCCAGAGTCTTCATTCAAAGACATGATGGAAAAAGTAGCTGAAGGCAAAAAATTATCAGCAGCTGATAAGAGAAAACTCAGAACTCAAAGTGTTGTTTATCAAAAAGAAGATGCTTTCTTCAGTCGCGTTTCTGTGATTGATCATTACGATAGCAAAGTAGTTACTCAAGCTAAAAAACTCCCAAATGCTTTTTCATATCAGAAACTAGGAAAACTAGCAACAGCTGATGGTAAAAAAGCAAGTAGTGGTAATACCTTTGGAATCGACAACGGTTTTTATGATATTCGTATCAAACCGATATTGAAAGATTTAAAAAATTCTCAACGTAAATTTAACTACTTAAAATCACCGGAGTACAACGATCTACAATTGGTATTGAACCAATTTGCTCAAAATGATACCAATGTTCTTTTTGTTATCCCACCTGTTAATAGCAAATGGTCAGATTATACAGGGCTTAACGAAGACATGTACCAAAAAGCAGTTGAAAAAATCAAATACCAGTTGCAAAGTCAAGGATTTAAAAATATTGCTGATTTCTCAAGAGATGGTGATAGGGCTTACTTCATGCAAGATACTATCCACATGGGCTGGAATGGCTGGGTAGCTATGGATAAGGCTGTTAACCCATTCTTGACTGAAAAGCAAAGTAAACCAAACTACCAAATCAACAAACAATTTCTAAGTAAAAAATGGGCAAATTACACCAAAGAGCCTGATTCATTCTATTAAAAATTCAACATGGAAAAACTCAACCCTATCGAGTTGAGTTTTTTGTTTTATTTGCTATAACACTTTTTCAATCAAATCAATCAGTTTTTCAGTTTCATCTGATAAAACAGCATGTTTTGAATGGGCATAGCTAACGTAAAATGTGATGCTATCTTCTTTGACTAAAGAGATTTTGACCAGTTGGTCAGAATCGCTAGTTAGAGCAATGTCAGAAAGAAGTGAGATGCCCATATTTTCAGCGACCATTTGCTTGATGACAGACACATCATCGATTTTGAAAAGGACAGATGCTTGGTCATGATAGCGATGATTTAACTGATTAAAGGCTGTTAGATGAATATTGTGTTCGTCCAGCAGAATAAATTTCTCAAAGAGAATATCTTGAAATGATAATTCTTTTTGATTTGCTAATGGGTGATTTTTAGAAAGAACAACATAAAAATCCTTGGTAAAGAGCTGATGAATGACTAGTTGATCATTTTTTAAGGGTATTAGTGAACCTAGCAGACTAAAGTCAATTTGCCCGTCGAGAAGTTTCATCATGAGGCTTCGTGAGCCACCACGGATAGCTTTAACTTGAGAGAAGGGCTCGAGATTCTCATTTTGCTCCAGCAATTCAGTCAAAATATAGTTGCAGATAATCGGCGGAAAACCAACAGTCATCATGGGATTTAGTGATTGATGCACCTCATTAACTGCCGTTTTGATTTGTAGCAAGACATCCTCCACGTGACTTTGGAAAATATCACCTTGTAAGGTTAATTCGGCAGTACGGTGCGAAGGATCTTTGATGACCAAGTCACAGTCCAATTCCTTTTCCAAACGCTTGATAGCGTAAGAAATTGTTGGCTGGCTGACTTTGAAATGCTGCGCTGTCCCAGTGTAGGATTTTGATTTGGCTAACTGGTAAAAATATTCTAAATCACGTAAATTCATGCTTACCTCCTTGCCTTATTTTACCATAATCTTTTAAAACTTATTATAAATAATATTTATCAAAACTATGGCGTTTGACTATAAGAACTGGAACAGTTTATAATGACCCGCATAAGATCTTTCTACATATTTAAATAGCCTATTAGGAGGAAAAGTCATGCGTGGACATGAAATTTTAAATAACCCGTTTTTAAATAAAGGGACTGCCTTTACTATGGAAGAACGTAAAGAACTTGGCTTGTTAGGTATTCTACCACCTTACGTTCAAACAATCGAAGAACAAGCTGAACAAGCTTATCAACATTTCTTGCGTAAACCATCAAATCTTGAAAAACGTCATTTCTTGATGGAGATCTTCAACACTAACCGTACACTTTTCTACTACCTATTCAACCAACACATCGTTGAATTCAACCCAATTGTATACGATCCAGTTATCGCTGAAACAATCGAAGAATACAGTGAATTGTACGTTGACCCACAATACGCTGCATACCTTGATATCAACCACCCAGAAAACATCGAAGAAATATTGCGTAATGCTGCTGGCGACCGCGATATCCGTTTGATCGTTGTAACAGATGCTGAAGGTATCCTTGGTATCGGTGACTGGGGTGTTCAAGGTGTTGACATCTCTGTTGGTAAATTGATGATTTACACAGCTGCAGCTGGTATTGATCCTGCATCAGTTATGCCACTTGTTATCGATGCTGGTACAAACCGTAAAGAACTTTTGGAAAATCCAATGTATCTTGGTAACCGCCACGAACGTGTTACAGGTGACCAATACTACGAATTTATCGACAAATTCGTTCAAACAGCTGAAAACATGTTCCCTAAATTGTACCTTCACTGGGAAGATTTCGGTCGTTCAAATGCTGCGAACATTCTTAACAAATACAAAAAAGAAATTCCAACATTTAACGATGACATCCAAGGTACTGGTATCGTAGTTCTTGGTGGTATCTTCGGTGCTATGGACATCACTGGTGAAAAACTAACTGACCAAGTTTACCTATGCTACGGTGGTGGTTCTGCTGGTGCTGGTATTGCTGACCGCGTTCACGCTGAAATGGTTTCAGAAGGTTTGACTCCAGAAGAAGCTTACAAACACTTCTTCATGATTGACAAACAAGGTCTTCTTTTCGATGACATGGAAGATTTGACACCTGCTCAAAAACCATTTGCTAAAAAACGTGAAGACTTCGCTGACTGCGGTGATATGACAAGCCTTCTTAACGTTATTAAAACAGTGAAACCAACAATCTTGGTTGGTACATCAACTGATGCTGGTGCCTTCACTAAAGAAGTTGTTGAAGCAATGTGTGAAAACACTGAACGTCCAGTTATCTTCCCAATTTCAAACCCAACTAAGAAATTAGAAGCAACTGCTGAGCAAGTTATCGAATGGTCAGACGGTAAAGCCTTCGTTGCTACTGGTGTGCCTTCAGGTACAGTAAGCTACAAAGGCGTTGATTACCAAATCGGTCAAGCAAACAATGCCCTAATCTATCCAGGTCTTGGTCTTGGTATGTTGGCTTCTGAAGCATCACTTCTTACAGATGAAATGATTGGTGCTGCAGCTCACTCACTTAGTGGTCTTGTAGATCCAGGTCAACCAGGAGCACCTGTTCTTCCTCCATTCCAATACGTTGCTGAAGTTTCTATCAAAGTTGCGGAAGCTGTTGCCAAAAAAGCTCAAGAACAAGGTTTGGCTCAAGCTGAAGAAAAAGATATGGCTAAAGCTGTTCGTGACCTTAAATGGTATCCAAAATATTAATTTAGGAGGATAACCATTCGTATGAAAAAATTAAAAGATATTAAAATTGCAGGTCTTTCTCTACCGCTTTATACGGCTCTGGTTATCATTTTAGCTGTTGTTATTGCTATGGGGAAACTACCGCTCAATATGGTTGGAATTACTTTCATATTGGCCGTTTTAGGACATCTTTTCTACTTCCTTGGTGAACGATTACCATTTTGGAATACTTACCTTGGTGGTGGGTCAGTCTTTACCTTGCTGTTAGCTGCAATCTTAGCTTCAACAGGATTGATTCCAAGATCAGTTGTCTCAGCCACTTCTAGTTTCATGAGTGATTGGGGTTTTCTAGATTTTTATATTGCAGCGCTTATTTGTGGCTCAATTCTAGGGATGAACCGCAAACTTTTGGTGAAAGCCTCTGCTAAATTCATTCCTGTCGCTCTTTTATCAATGGTTATCGGTTTCTTTGCCACTGGTGCTGTTGGGGCTTTGCTCGGTCAAGGCTTTGGACATTCTGTCATGTACATTTCATTTGCCCAAATGGCAGGAGGAATGGGTGCAGGAATCGTGCCATTATCCAAAATCTATGCGGCTGGATTGCACACAGATGCCTCATCAATCTTGTCACAATTAGCCCCAGCAACCACGCTAGGAAATATTTTTGCCATTATCGGTGCGATTGTGTTGGCGCGTGGATTTGCTAACACCAAATTCAATGGGCACGGTGTGCTCATCCCTGTTGACAAAGACGATTTGAAAAAATCTGAAGCTCCGCTTGACCCTAAAAAAATCGGTGTCGGAATGATGCTTGCCTTTGCCCTTTTCCTTATCGGAGTTATCTTAAATGCCTTTATTCCAAAAGTGCACAGCTATGCCTTTATGATTATCATTGTCTTTGTTCTCAAAGCGCTTGATATTGTACCAAAACCATTAGAAGAAGCAGTGGTTATGTTTAATCGTGTGATTATGACTAACTTGACACACGCTGTTTTGGCAGGTATTGGGCTTTCAATGATTGATTTGAGTTCATTAGCGCAAGCCATGACATGGCAATTTGTCCTTATCGGTTTAACATCTGTTGTGTCAATGGGACTTTCTAGCTGGATTTTGGGACAGGTTCTCGGTATGTATCCAGTCGAAACAGCTATCGGTGCTGGGATGATTAACAATTCCATGGGTGGCACAGGAAATATCGCTGTGCTTTCTGCGGCGGACCGCATGGAAATGATTGCCTTTGCCCAAATGGCAAACCGACTTGGCGGTGCAATCGTCCTCATCCTTGGAGGAATCCTAATCCAATTTTTACATTAATTCAACACTTTACTCCTTAAAATGTATTGAATACCCTTTAAAATTTGTGTTTACTCTGAAAAAATAGACAATATTATTACACAGAACCCCCTAGCTTGCTCACCACAGGCTAGGGGGTTATTTTTATGATAAATATTTATTTTCTTTTTGTGATTTTAGCCAAAGTGTAATAGCTAGTGCAAGTAGATAGAGTAGGATAAAGATAATAAGAGTACTTGTGTATGATTTGGTTGCTGAATATGTGACAGCAAGCAGCATTGGACCTGCTAGCGCAGCCATTCCCCAAGCTGTTAAAATATAACCGTGCATGGTTGCTAGCTCTTTAGCACCGAAAATATCGCTAAGATATGGTGGAATGAGTGAGAAGCCAGCTCCGTAGCAAGTCATGAGCACAGCCATGGCAATGGTGAACAATGCTGGCGCGTGAAGGAATATGAGCGATACAGTCATGAGTATATTAACAACAAATAAAATAAGGAAGGTCAGCGGACGACCGATATAGTCTGACAAGCTAGCCCAGAGCAATCTTCCAAAGCCATTGAAAATTCCCATAAGCCCAACGATAATGGCAGCTTGGTTGGCAGTCATGCCAGCTACATCTTGTGCCATAGGTGAGACAACAGAGATTAAGGCAAGCCCACAAGAAATGTTGATGAAGAGAATTAGCCAGAGCAGGTAAAATTCAACTGTTTTTAAGGCTTTTTTAGCTCCAATACCTTGACTTAATTGCTTACGACTATCGTCAGTATCCTCTTCACTGTAGGATGGAAATTTGAGAAACTGTGAGACGATAAGCATGACCAGAAAATAAGCTCCCCCTAACAGGTAAAAGGTGTTGATAACATCATATTTGGTGATTAAAAAATGCGCAATTGGACTGGTTAAAAGAGAGGCAAAGCCAAATCCCATGATAGCTAGCCCAGTTGCCAGCCCTCGTTTATCAGGAAACCACTTGATAATCATTGATACGGGTGTGACATAGCCCGTACCCAGCCCGATACCGCCAAGGACACCATAACCAAGATAAAGCAGAAAGATACTATGCTGGGCAATAGCAAAGCCTGTCAGGATGTTTCCAGAAGCATATAAGATAGCAGAAATGGTACCAGTAACACGAGGTCCAAATTTTTCCACAACCTGCCCCATAAATGCAGCCGACATGCCCAAACAGAAAATGGCAAGCGAAAAAGCAAAGGCAATCGCTGATTGAGTCCAGCTAGTCTCAGCAATAATAGGATTACGATAAACACTCCAAGCGTAGGTAGAGCCTAGCATTAAATGCAAGATAACACCACAACTTGCGATAACATAACGATTGTTGGTAGACATTACTTCTCCTTTTTACGAATATTAAGACACAACGTTTTAAATAATGTTAGGATATTATTATATCTTATTTTTTATTATAAGTAAAATAGTATTTTTATTGTGTAAAAAACGAATTATAAAAAAGAGGCAGCTAAGAATGTTCAGAGTTTTATAATTTGGTCAAATAAAGCTATCCACATGTGCAAAAGTCAAAACCTTTTTAAAAACGTCCTTATCCACAGAACGACTAAGGGTCAGATTATCAAGTAAAGATTCTTTAAAAATATGTGGTTTTTGAGGAATCAAGGCAAAAATAGTTTGCAAACTTTCTAGCAACGTATCTTTGTAATGATGATTATCAATCACAATATTACCGTCATAGCAGGTCAATTCTCCTGTTAATACTCGGATTAATGTTGATTTTCCAGCACCCGAGCCTCCCACAATAGCAACTTTTTCTCCTTTCTTAATCGTAATATTAGGATAGGTGATGCTATTGCCATTTTCAAAAGTGACACACAAATCGTGAATAACCAATTCTTAATTAAAATTAGTTATGGCATCGAGATTCTCAATACTTACTTTTTTAGGGTATTTTTCTAGCAATTTAAAGGTCGCTTTAAAGGTAACAATGTTATAAGCAGCTCCCCTAGTGTAGTTGAATAGGCAACTGGTTAGATTGGCAATTGAGAAAATAACCCCCGCAGTGATTTCCCCCTTAATGACTAGATAACCAGTAACCATAAAAATAATTACTTGTGCCACAACACTTGACATCAATGAAAGAGAATCAGCCGTACTAGAGCTTCTTGCCAACTTAACCTTGGATTTTACCACTGTGAAAAAGTCTACTAAAATGCGATTTTTAAAGTAAGCAGTTTGATTATTGTGGAAAAAAATGTCAAAACCACTTAAATAATCACTTGTACGATTTAAATCAACAGTCAAATCAGATGAAACAGCCTCCGTTTCTTGTGCAATATTATTTTCAAAAATTTTAGGAAGAAAGTAAACTAAAGCAGTCATTAAAATACTAACCGCAAGTAGTAGCCAATGAAAATAAATGATAGCAAAAGCGTTAAATAGCACAGTTATAATACTTTCAATGGCGCTGTATAACTGATTAAAACCGTTATCTTTTAATAAATTCATGTCATTAATTAACCATGAATTGTATTCGTCCTTGCTATGATGAGAGTTACCTGCATATGAATGACTAATTAAAGAATCTAATAAATCATTACGAATAAGATTGGCTTCTTCCTGACACAGCTTTTCTTTCAAGGAATCTTTCCAAATCTGAAAAATATTGTATCCTCCCCAACAAAGAATATCAATCACGCTCCAAAAAACAAAGCTATCTCATTTACTTTTTATTAGTGAAACCAACATCCATGTCAAGGATAGCGAACTCATGACATTAGAAATAACCCAGAAAATGATGATAGCAAGCAAAAGTAGATTTTCTTTTTTAAATTTCCATAGATATGTCAACATAGGCATCCAGCTCTTCTTTTTTAATGTTTCGTTTATATTTATTATACAAAATAAATGCGAATAAGCAAACGTTTGCGCAAATTTTTCTGAATTCTTCGAGAGAATTGAAACTAGCTAAGAAATCATTGCCTATGTTCAATATGTTATAATAAAGAGAAGATATAAATAAAAAGTTTTCTTTCAAATTCCTAGTATGAGACCTTAAGAATATCGCAGAAACAACAATTCTTAAAGGGGGTTACCATATGGCAGATAAAATAAAAAAAGCATACCGTGCTTCAAAAGGGATTTATGATGATGTTTTGACACAAAGAAGTCTTTTTAGCAAGCTTTATATCAAGTTGTTTTGGAGCGGAGTGGACGATAATAAAATTGCCAGAGTGATTCTTGACTATATTCCAGAGGATTTTAGTGGTGTTTTGCTAGATGTTCCTGTAGGAACTGCGGTTTTTACGCAGGAAAAATGGAAGAGACTGTTAAATGCTAATATTATCTGCCTTGATTACAGTGAGGATATGATTTTACAAGCCAAAAAACGCTTAGAAAATTATTCACATATTTTGTGTATGTAAGGTGATGTGGGGGAACTTCCCTTAGAAGATAACTCTTGTGATATTGTTTTGAGTATGAATGGCTTTCATGCCTTTCCAGATAAAAACCAAGCTTTTCAAGAGATATGGCGCGTGGTGAAGCCTGGTGGTAAATTTATTGCTTGTTTCTATATCAAAGGGAAATCAAAAATTACAGATTGGCTAGTAAAAAATATTCTTTCCAAGGAAGGTTGGTTTACCCCACCATTTCAAACAGAAAAACAGCTAAAAGATTTGTTAGAAAATTTATATTCAAAAATAAATCTCCATACAGAAGGATCAATGGTTTATTTTGAATGTATCAAATTAGTGAGGATAACCAAAGGACAATTTCCTTGGTTGCTTTACGTTACAGATAGATAATTTTAGTAAAATAGAAATGAATAATATTTGGAAATTATTTCTAAGTAAAAAATAGGTGTTATATTCTAAAAAGAGTGAGTCAAACACTGATGGTTGCTTTGCCGTTATCGTTGTTTGACTCATTTTTTTGTGTTGCAATAAAATGATGCAAAAAGTACCTCTTTATAATAAACCTGTATTAAGTTTTATATGAATAAAACATGTTTATAATATTATTTGATTAAAAATATAAATTATAATTATTGACAATTATTTTTAAGAAGTTTAGAATGAATTTGTATTAATCTTAGAAGTTATAAATAAGTTACAAAAATAGGAAAATATCTGGTG